>Ga0315298_1000129_pt1 | contig 145212 bp, 142 predicted proteins | sample WHS_1_MG_FD_203077 | JGI IMG/M metagenome (GOLD analysis project Ga0315298, IMG submission 203077) | Extremophilic microbial mat communities from Washburn Hot Springs, YNP, Wyoming, USA - WHS_1_MG | ecosystem: Environmental > Aquatic > Thermal springs > Hot (42-90C) | place: USA: Wyoming...
GGCCTCACCATGTGGAAAAACGTGCCACCACAGGCACTTTGCGAAAAACAGCGCTAACCCCTTGTTCTGTCAAACCCAGGGTAGGCGTTTTCAGTCAATTTTTGGCTCAAGCTGTCGAACTCCGGGGAGCTAAATGGCGGAAACCGGTCGCTACGGGACAATAAAGTGGTATCCGTCCAGAGATGGGGAAGCGTTGATGCGCCGCTGGAAAGGAATTTAGCACGCGGGGCTTAAGCCCGAGAAATGATGCGGAGAGGAGGAATCGAACCTCCTGCGCTCGCTCTTGGCGAGTGCAACATATCAATGAACGCCAATCTCTCGCTTGGGTTGGAATTTTCTCTCACCAGAGACTCCGCAGGAACGCAATTCCGCACCAAACACATGCTTTTACTGTGGTAAAGAAAGCGATTGAGTTTTTCATAGGCACCTCCAGCGCGATTGCAAATAAAACAACGATAGAAGCGGAGATTTCCAACCCAAACGAGATTGCAACGTGCATTTCAATGTTGACCCGTACCTCCAAGCTTGTTATGTCAACGCTATGTTAAAGAGAAGATTTTTTGTTAACGATTGTTTTGTATGTCGACTACTCTTTGCGTCTTAGGGCTGCGGTTAATTAAGTTCTAACGGCTGTTGCCGCCGGCGGTGGAATGAGCCAAATCTTGGAGGACTGCAGCTGCGTTGCTGAGCGGCTTGCGGCGAGGCGGTACCAAAGCTTCATGCGCGTTCCGCATTGGTTGATATGGTTCAGCAATTTATCGGTGGGCTGGCTCGGTCTGCAGGCGGTGGTCGGCGCCAACATGCTGACTTCGCAGGCCATTGATCGACACGTCACTGGTTGTGCACCGTCACACCAGGCTCGAAAGCGGTCAGGCAACATTCGATGCAGACCGGCGGCGCATGGAGCCCTCCACGATGGATGACTGCATTCTGCGGAACGGGCGTGACAACATATGTCGCGCATAGAGAAACGGATGGGCAACTGCACAACGTCGTGCAGTGCGCGAAACACAAGCGGAAGTGAAATGGGATCAGAAGACCGGACGATCACCGAATGCGTATGCTCAAGCCCCGTACAACTCCGCCGCGTCGGCGAGGCGCAGCATCAGATCGGCGCGCAGCGCAGCGGGGCTGAGCACCACGGCCTGGTTGGCATGGCTCAGCAGCCACCAGCGCAGTTGCCAGGTATCCTGCACGGTGGCGTTCAGGGCACAAAAGTCGTTCCGAGCGTGTCCCAGGGTTTGGTCTTCCGACAACGGCGTTTCGCGCAGGATCTGCGCCAAGGCCACATCGACCCGCGCCTTGAGGCGAATGGTTTGCCCAGCACCGAACTGCAAGGCGCCTGTGGCGATATAGGCGTCCAGATCGAACCCGGCAGGGGCTTGCGCAATCTTCTCCAGCAGCTCAGCGCTACGCATGCGGTGCATGGCGTAGGTGCGGATGTCGGGGTAGTCAAATGCGGTGGCCACCAGGTAGCTCACCGGCCCGCGCTGCACCAGAGCTAGGGGATGCAAGACATAGACGGTGAGATCCGTTTCGCCAGCGCGCTGGTAGTGCACCTGCACTTGCTTGTCTCCCAGCAACGCCTCCTGCAGGACATCGAGCACGCCGGGCATGACTTGCGGCGGCAGCAACGGTAGGCTGGCGGGAACAGTGCGCACCTTGTTGGCCCAGCGTGCCTGCGCGTTATTGGGGGCTAATTCCGCCAGTTTGTCGCGCGCTTGCTGCATGCGCGGTTCCAAGACTCTGAGTACGGCAGCGGGCAGCAGCGGGCGTAACTGGTCTTCCACCAGGCGCAGCGACAAGGCATCTCCCAGACTGACGCCGGGTAGGTTGAGTGAAGCGCCCTCCATCCAGTGCCAGCCAAATGGCATGCGCTCGTCATTGCAGGTGAAACCGAACAAGCGGCACAGCGCGTTCAGATCCCGCTCCACCGTGCGCTTGGTCACGGTATACCCCAAGTCGGCGAGCCTGGCCGTTAGTTCTGATCCAGTGATCCCCGGCGGGCGCGGCGGCAGCAGCTTGAGCATCTCCCATTGACGGGCCAGTGCTTGTTGCGAATCGGCTTTTGGCATGGAATGGAACGGCTAACGGTTGGAAATGGGTCGCCCATCTCGGAAGCTCACGCGTAGGGCACAGGCGTCATGGGCGTTTCGGGACCGCATCGCTGCATGAAAACGCGCTTCCTGTTTTGCAAGATACCGGGAACGTGGGAGGACCAACGTGCGCCTGACAGTCACAGGCTGCGAACCGACTCATCACGACTGTTGCGATTTGATGTGTCAATCCGGAGCGCTCACCGCGAGGTGCTTGGCACGCTTGGCTTCAAATGCGGCCAATTCCTGCATGACGAAGGCGTAGGCATCCGGTAGGGTTTGTGTGAAATAAAGCGAATCCGTCCCCGAAAACACATGAAAACCGGACGACACCTCTTCAAAGGAAGTGTCGCCCTTGATGCCCTTGCACGGCATGTACGAAATGATGTTGTAGATGACATACATTCCGGTGCCACCGATGGGCTTAAGGGTGAAATTAATTGTCATTCACAGTGTCATTATTGGTGAGTTCTTGAACGGGCGCTAAGGTTGAGGAAGAAATTGCTTCTTCGTAAGCCTTCATGGCTTTATTTTTCTTGACTCTAGATGCAATGAAATCCTGAATTTCCTCATCCAGAGACAAAATGTAATCATCCTGCGATATATCGTAGGGAAGATTGTAAAACTCAAACTTGGCATAGGCCCTATATAGTTTCATCTCGTTATTAAGAAGATCATTTACCTTAACCTCAAATGCATCGCCCGGACTAGTTTCCCGTTTGTCGACGTAGCCCAGATTAAATAATTTATCGAAATCGTCATTAACTTTATTGATTAATTTCGACTTTTCTTTGGTCCAATATTTGGATATTTTATTGCTGAAATTATTGTAATCCGAATCACTAAACAGTGTTTTTATAGTTGAAGATGGGATCCAGTGGCCCAAGTAAGTCTCAACGCCAAAATTTCTAATCAAATTCTCAAGCCCTTTTAAATGCAACGGCTCGTATTCAAAATCAAAATATCTTTTACCGATTGATGCGGCATCAACATTAAAGCCAAGATTTATTAACTCACTATTTGATAATTCCAATTTCCCTTTATTGTTCAGCGAGTGCCTGACAGACAGATATTGCCCTATATTGTCTGACCATTTGTGCGAAAAATGGCCCTGCTTAAGAAGCGCATAGACGAATGCGACCGAATCAGATGACGCGAATCTCTCTAGCGCGTCCAATTTAATTATTTTTGTGGATGCAATGCGCTTAAGGAAATCAGCAATTTCTGTTGCATCTTGAGTGTCGAGCAACGATTCGATGTTGCCTTGCTTGCCGTTCGTCAAGCCGTTACCTGTGAGATTTGCGGAGCCAATCACAAGACTTCCAGATAGTATATTATTTATGTCTCCAGAAATTAAGGCATATGCTTTTGTATGAAACAAGACACTTGAATCAACAACACGAAAGAAAAAATTTGAATTCTTTGATTCCAATGATTTTATTTTCCTAATGTCTTCTGGTCGAGCTGATAGAGCTGCTCTTCTGTCGACATAAACGTATACGTTATTTACATTAACATATTTTTCAACATCTTGTTTAATTGACTTAATTGCCTCTGCAGAAAAATAGCAGGAACAAAGATAGAGATCATGAATTCTTCGTTTGTCTGTTTTTCTGAGAAGTTCTATTAATTTTGCTGATTTATTGGCTTTGATGTTGAATTTGTTAGTCATTAATATCTCCTGTGTTATCGGGCAATACCTTCGAAAACTTCCACCAACCGCACCATCGCCAGCGTATCCCGCTTGCAGTACGCCAGCAGCGCCTTGCGCGTTGATTTTCTCTGATCTTCGGCGATTTTCTGCGACAAGATGTGTCGAAACCCCTCCTGCGCCTGCATTCCATCCCCCACGTCCAGATCGTCGTAAGCAAGATCAGGGGCTATCGTGGGAAGCACGGCCTTGATCGACCACGAACCCATCATGTCCGGGTGGTAGTAATACTCGCGGGCGAGAGGCAACAGGTCTTCCATCCGGTCAATCACTTTCTGGATTTTGGTGGCGAGGTGAGGAAACAACTCGGCCAGCTCGTTCAACCGGCTCTGCTCGAAGGTTTGATTCCACACTAGCACAGGGCCGGTTTAGGCCAGGGAATCGAGCAGGGTGCGAATGAATTCCTGCCGGGGATCCTCTTGGCCCTCCACCAGAAATTCGCGGTGTTCCACGCTGCCGTCGGCCTGTTGAATATGGCAGGACCACTGGAAGGAAATCTGCTGAAACGGTCGGGTGCCCGGCCACAGGGGGATGGCGGGGTTGAGGGTTTCAAAATCGATATACACCCGCGGATACGGCATGGCGCGCAGGGTCTCACGCAGTGAGGAGTTGATATAGGGCCTGCCGCTGCGAGTGACGTTCCAGATGCGCAAATGGCGGGGGTTGGTAAGGCGCGATTCGGGCACATCGCGCAAATCGGTATAGCCCTCCTCCTGAAGCTGCGCCACGAGCTTGCCACCGTAGGGCAGGATGTGCACCGGGTAGCCCTCTTGCGGCGGAATGCAGTGGTTCTGGAAGGGACATGGGAATGGATCATTGCATTGCGCGCCAGGAGCGATGCTGGGCTGTCGTTTGAGGCTCAGGGTCTTGCGGGCGGCGTCGATCCACTGAGGCACCTCTGGTTGCTACGCGGACACGGCTCGGGATTGGTGTTGTTCGATTAGCAGGCCGTCGTAGTTGTCGCCACCGGGATAGACGAAGGTGGTGTTGATGTGGGCAATGCCCTCGCCGCACAGCGGTACACCCGCCTGGCGAAACACCCAGCTCTGGATGGCGGCGTCTTCCACCTGATAGCTCTTCACGCTGGCGGAGGACTTGACCTCCACCATGCGCCAGCGCCGCCCCAGCGGAATGAGCACATCGGCCTGCACCAGTACACCGTCGTGTTGCACTGTGGCCTCGAAGATCGGCTTGCGGGGTTTAGCGGCGAGCGCCAGGGCGGTTTGGTGCAAGGCAACGCGCAAGTCCTCGGCCTCAATCAGCACGCCACCCAGCACCAGCTTGCGGGCAATGACGCCAAGGGTGTTGCCGGTCTCGATCGCCGCCTTGTTCACTGCGTCGTCCAGCAGGTCACGACGGTTGATCGTCAGCCAGAGCCGTTTGGGGCATTGGCGGTTGCTGATGATGCGGGATTTGCTCAGGCCGTGGGACATGCTGTGTTCTCCAGTGTTCAAACAAAACCGATGGCGGACTTGTTCCCCTGCTTGAGGGCGCATTCTCCGGCGAGCGCCTCCACCAAGCTGTGCGCGCTGACCAGCGGATGAAAGCGATGGCGGCGCATCACCGCGGAGAAGTCGCCCGGCGTGAGCAGGGTGAGGCGGCCGAGGCGTTGCCGCAAACCGGCTTCAGGCAGCGGCAGCTCAAGGTGTACACACTGCCGCAGCAACAGTAGCCAGGCTTGTTCGGCGGTGAGGTAGTCGAACCTTGCCTTGAGGTCGAAGCGCCGCAAAGCGGCCGGGTCCAGCCCGTCCATGAGGTTGGTGGTGGCGATGAACACGCCGGCAAACGCCTCCATTTGCGTCAGCATCTCGTTCACCTGCGTGACTTCCCGGGAGTGGGTGGCGCCGCGGCGTTCCTGCAGAAAGCTATCCACCTCGTCAATGAGCAAGACGGCGCGACCGCTCTCGGCCTCCCGGAATGCCTGCGCGATGTGTTGTTCACTCTCGCCCAGCCACTTGCTGAGCAGGTCAGACGTGCGCTTGACCAGCAGGGGACGGTCCAGCCGCTGAGCCAGCCAGCGGGCATAGGCGGTCTTGCCCGTACCCGGTGGGCCGTAGAGGCACAGGCGCGCGCTGCCCGAATGGACGATGCCATCGGCCAGCGCAGCCAGGTCAGTGTCGGCGTGAATGAGCGCCGGGTCGTAGGTGTCTGGCAGGCGGTTGGGATCAAGCGCCTTCACTAAGCCGTGACCTTGCGCCTGCAGGGTGTTGTTCACTAGTTGCAGCAACGCCGTGTTTGTTTGGCTGCTCGGGATGCGGGTCTGGATGGCGTGCAGCACGGTTGCCGCACGGGTGAGCACGGCGGGGGCCAGGTCGTTGCTGGACGCGAGGGCGTGCAAGGTGGGAGCATCGGCCAGTTCGCCCACGCAGGCCGTGGCGATCTTCTCGCGCACGCGCTGCGGTGGCACGGGAAACTCCAGCGCGAAGTCGAAGCGGCGAATGAAGGCGGCGTCGAGACTGCCGATGGAATTTGTCAGCCAGAAGGTGGGCACGGGGTTGGCTTCCAGACTCTTGTTGATCCAGCCCTTGCGCTCGCGGCCGCCAGCACGGCGGAACAAGTCGCCAAACAGGAAGGATGCATGCTCGGCGTGGAACACATCCTCGATTTCGTCGAACAGGATCATCACGCTGCGGCGTTCCAGGAAGCGCTGTGCGGCACGGTAGGCGCGCAAGCGGGCTTCGCCGCCAATGGGATCGCCGTCCTCGTCTTCTGTCGAGACTTCAAAGAGATCGCAGCCCAGTGCCTGCGCCAGGGTGCGGCTGAGTTCGGTCTTGCCGGTGCCTGGCGGGCCGTAGAGCAGGATGTTGACTCCGGGCCCGTGCTGCGCCTGCGTCTCTTCCAGATAGCACTGCAGCATCTGCAGGTTCAGGCCCAGGTGGGGGTAGTCATCAAGCTGAAGCTTGGGAGGCTGGCTGGGCGTGACAATGCCGCGCAACAGCGACAACGGTTCGGTGTCAGGGGAGAGAATGGTGTCCGCAAAGTTGGACGACAACAAGTCCAGCTTGCCCTTTAAAGTGCAGTTTTCTGTCGACAACGTCAGCAGCCCGCAACGCGCCAATTGGCCTTGGGCAGAAAGCGCCAACTTCACTTCGGGGCCGGGCAGATTGAGCAATTGCGCCAGGACATCCAGGGTTTTGGCTGCGGATAGATGCCCCAGCACATCGGCCATGTCGTCCAACTCGCGCACAGCATGCAGCAGACTGGCAAATTCCAGAATGCGGCATTCGGTTGGAGAAAGATGGACCAGCGCCGCCAGCCGGGCGATGTTGGTGACGAGGACCTCTGGCGGTGCGGTTTTGTGGGCGCTGCGCTCGACCTGCTCGTACACCTTTTTGAGCAAGACGCTGGCCTGACGGGTCTGGGTCTCCGGTGTGGTGCTGTCGTCGATGGCCTCGGACGCGATGCCAAGTTGCGTCAATGCATCGGGAAAGCCGAACGACTCGTGCATCAGTCGGCGCAACCCCCGCAAGGGCACGAGGATGCGCAGCATCCACAGACGCACGATGGGATCCAGGGAGCTGGAGTCGCTCTCGAGGACAGGATCAATGGCGTGGCGGCTGCGTCGCATGGTGTTCTCCGGTGGTGTGAGAACATTTTGCGGGGGCCGTGCGACAGGATATGTCGCGTCATGACTCCTTATGGCCCAGCGACTTCAAGCCCCGATTTCTTCAATTCCCCGGCAAATTGAATCTCGTGATTTGTTAGGGCAGACGCCCGATTGAGACAGTCTGTTGCCGCCGATGTCGATTTGAGCCACATGCCAATCTGCGCCTGAGCCATGGCAAATGAACTGCGCACGCCATCAGGTTTGAATTTCGGGGCTTTCCAGCCGGCCCACCGCAAACACGGCGCATGGTTCAAATTGGCATCGGCGCTAACACTTCAGATTGTTGCGACGTTGCTCTGAGCCTGCTGGGAGCAGGTAGCGATGCGCTTAGTATCAGTGCATGATGCAAGACATCCATCGCTCCGGCGAGTACTGCATAGATATGCCGAACGAGTTTCCGGAGCTCGAACTCGCGGCCTACATGGCATTCGCGCGCAGCGTTTTGTTGAGCAACGATCACATGGAAGCATGGAGAGAGTTTGCCGGTGCGTCGAATCTGCTGGCATGGCGCTACCGTGCGTGCTGGGAAGATTGGCGCTTCTACAAGGCTGCGCTTCATGAGTGCCGCAATGCTCGCACTCATGAAGAAAAATACCAACGTGAGCGCGCACTATTTGGGATGTTCACGGCTGGGGTCAGCTGCATTGAAACTGCCGTCTACTCGTTGGCGGCGCTCGCGAGCCACCCCTCGCTTCTAGGCATTCCCTTCGGATCGAGTCAGCAGCGCAGCTGTTCCCCGAAAAATTTTCTCGCATGGATCGGTCCCTTCGAGCAGGCCGCGAGCCTCAAGACCACACTGCGCGAATTAGTCGACGCACCCGAGTGGGAGACATGGCTGAAGTTAAGGCACCGGATGACGCACCGTTCCAACCTGCCGGAAATCATCAAAGCATGGATCGGGCCTGAACCCGACGACATCAAGCCCATCAGTTTCGCTGCGACTTCAAGCACACCAGCGATCGACGGCAGCATTGACGATTTTGAGTACCTCCACCACTGGCTAACCCGAAGGCTGGCGTCTCTTCTAACGGCTGGGATCACCCTCAAGGCTAGCTAGACAGACCGCTGACACGGCGGTTCACTCGGCCGCTATGTGTTGATCCTTAGCAGGCTTGTCGATCAGCCGCAGCCCAGGCGGAACCCGCGCCCTATTTCTTTTCAGACGGATTCAGGTGGTTCTTATAAAGGACATCCCTTTTCATGATCTCCACACCGCCATCAGGCGGGGGAGGGCTGACTTCGTCTGATCTGGTGGTACGGACACGTTTCCCAGGCTGTGCATCGGGGAGCGATAAGCGAAAGAGGCTGTTAGTGAGTTTCATGGGTAACGGCGTTTCTACCAGTGTTGATTGATAAGCAATCTACATTGAGGCGGGGTCGCAGCATTCAAGACCGGTGCCGCCCGTCGGTTCAACATGCCACGAGCCAACACTTTGTCATGAAGGGGTGGGTAATAGCATCAGCGCAGTGGATCAACCTCGCATCAGCCCTGCTTGGGGTTATCGGCACGATCATCATGTACCGCAGCAGCTACTCGGTGGAGTCGCTGGAGACGCCAGGTGCGTTTGCGGAACAGGTGATGCCGGAAATCCAGCGGATCAAGACAGCGAACGCCAAGCGGATGCGGTGGCAGCGGGTCGGCCTCGGCTTTCTGTGCGCAGCGTTCGTGCTGCGGGCATCGGGCGTCCACACCCTATATAAATATTTATGAAGTCGATTTCATTTGTTCTGCGGGCGCCGACTTTCGCCCAGGAAGTTTGCCGACCGTCCGCCTTTCGTGCTGCTGTCATTGCCCACAACAGGTGACTCACGTTACCCGCCAACGACCAACGTCATAGGCGAGTGACTCAATTCCTTGCCCAAAAAGAACACAGGCACTGACAAACGCATGGTCTGTACAGTGCCTGGCATTTTGCTCCCAAGGGCGGGAGCTGTTTCACGCCTATAGCGTGTTACGTGATCAGAAGATTCCCCAGTTGATTGGCAATGCTGACCCCTCGTTTTTTGCTGAAGACGGGTTCAATCTACGCCCCACTTGTTTGCGATGCAAGCCCTCTGAAGCTGTCATCTTTGGCTCTGTTGCTTTGGAGCAAACGCTGTCAAGGCAACGAGCCTCGTTCCTTGTTGAGGCGGGAAATTCAGACTCCTTCGGAGTAGTCCGAATTTGACGTTCCAGTCGTCAGATATTCACGATCCCCTTGCATCCTGGGTATCGCTTGCAGCCCCAGAATGATGTTCCCGAGTGCGCTCCTTTCCGTGCGGTGTGTAAGACCATGGTCGATCCGCATCGGGGGCAACTTGGAGTTCCTGGTGCCTTCAAATCGGGAATCCTCACCGGCCCCAGTTCTGGGTTTTCTTTGATGGCGCGTCGGATCATCGCGTGCAGCTTCTTGCCATCCAGAAGTTTGATGTTGCGTCCTTGCGCAAACGCCATCGCCTCGGATGTGAAAGTGCCAGAGGTCACGACAAAGCCACCAACTGCGCCCTTGGCTGCCATGACGCCGTAGAGCTCACGGACAACGTCAACCCCGACCTTGAACGCCTTCCATTGTTTGCACTGCACCAGGAACTTCTCACTGGCTCGGCGCAGAACAAGGTCAACACCTCCGTCTGCACCCTCTCCGCCTGTCTCGGTGACGCGGTAGCCGTCCAACTCGAAGGCCTTGCCGACAAGACGTTCAAAGTCCTGCCAGGACATGTGGTCCAGGACGTCAGCAGTACTGCTGGACGCCACGTTCTGGAATAGCTGCGTGCGGTGCTTGCGTTGGAAGACTGAGATACCGGCAGCGACAAGGCAAAGAGCCGGCAGAACGTACTGACCGAAGATGGCCCAGGTCGAGAAGACCGCGTGCGTGATGACCTGTCCGACTTGATCGGGACGTGTGGCAACAGGCGCCTTGGAAATCGCATACGTATGGAGTACGACGTAACTCACCAGGGCCAACACGACACTGAGCCACCAAGGGAGCAGGGCGAGCAGGCTGACGAGGTCTTGAAAGACGGTGGACTTACGGCGACGGGACATGGTGGAAGCTCGGTCCTTCTTCACTGGTTGCGTTGCATGGATGGCCGAAGGCGCAAAAGCCAAAGATCCGCAAGCTGAGCTTGACTTCGATGCATCGCCAAACTCGGGCCGGTCCTGGTCAACCCTCTATCGAAACTGCCTAAGACGATAGCTTCTTCACCTCGTGCTTGGTGGTTTCGTACCCATGCTTTGCCCCATTGGCGACGTCGCTACCGACAACTGTGCCAGCATGAACGACGGCGTGGCCAGTTTGAGCGCCAACCTGCACGACCTTCTTACCGACATGGACGGCATCTTCTTTGACGTTGTGGGCGTAGTGGCTGACCGTTTCAGCGTGGGCGGCTGTGGCCATGGCAAAGAGCACGGCGGTTGCAAAGACGTAGTGGATTTTCATGAAAGTTCTCCGGGTGTGAGGTTGAACGCTCCCCGTGATCGACGCAGTAGCGATGGACTGCGTTTTTTAACTTTGTGTGCAAATTGTGCCAGCGCAGCATAAACCTTGGGCTCGCCGTCATCACCCCCGTTCGCTATCCTTGCCCCCGACACGTTCCCCATTGCCTCAGTCATGAAAGTATCTACCCGCAGCAAGACGATCAAGCACGTCTATCAATTGCATCTCCAACTGCTCTACCTTGAGCCGAGGGTCTGGCGGCGGCTGTGGGTCCCGGACAATCTGACCCTTGCGGACCTGGACCAGGTCATTCAGGCCACCATGGGCTGGACTGGCAGTCATCTCCATGAATTCGAGATCGACGGTCAGCGCTATGGCATGAGCCTCGACGAGTACCCCATAGATAAACCTGCCAACCTCGACAAGGACCACCGGCTTTCGGACGTCTTGGGCAAGAACGTCAAGACCTTCATCTACACCTACGACTTCGGCGATGACTGGCGGCACGTCGTGACCGTCGAACAGATCCTCAAACCCGATACGGAGCTCAACACCTGGCCGCAGTGCCTGGAAGGGCAAAACGCTTGCCCCCCAGAAGATGTCGGTGGAGTTCCAGGCTACATGGACTTCCTGGAGGCTGTCCTTGACCCGACCCACGAGCAACACAAGGCCATGCGGAAGTGGTTCGGAGGGCCGTTTGACCCAAAGAGTTTTGACGTGAATGCGGTCAACATCGCGTTGCGGGACGCGGAGGACTGAGGCGGCGATGAAATCAGTCTTTCAGGTTGAGATCGATTTTTTTCTGGTCACCGTTTCGTTCCCGGCGCGTTCTGTATAAGCAAATCGGCTAGCGAACCACGCTTCTCGGCCTTGGACTCTCGCACCTGAGACATCACGAACGCCGTCCATTTCTCCATCATCGGTCGACGTAGATCGAGCAAATCCGTGCGGTGATACGCCGCCTCCACCTTGTTGGCCACCGTGTGCGCCAAGGCCCGCTCGGCCAGATCACGCGGATACCCCTGCTCACTGCACCAGTCTCGGAATGAGGAGCGAAACCCATGCGCCGTCGCACAACGACCGGGCGTATCGCTGGGCGCATTCACGCGACGCAGAAAGCTGGTGAGCACCATGTCCGACAACACACCCTCCGCATAGGGTGCAGGAAACACAAAGGTCTGGTGATAGCCCTCTTGCCCCCGAAGAATCTCCAGGGCGCGATCCGTGAGCGGCACACGGTGCGGCATCTTTGCCTTCATCCTGGCCGCTGGAATGGTCCAGATCGCCTTGTCAAAATCGATCTCATCCCACGTCATGCCCCGCAGCTCCCCAGATCGGCAGGCCGTGAGAATCAGCAACTCCAGCATGGCGCGTGATTGATCCGGTCGTGCGCGCCGTCCCAAGTGCTCCGAGACGAATGCAGGAATGTCCCGCCAGGGCATCGCAGGTTGATGCTGCACCCGAACCGCCTTGCCCGGTTGTTGGGGGAGCAGGTGATGCACCACGTCCACCGGGTTGGATGTGCAATAACCATGCGCCCATCCCCAGGCCATGACCGCATGCAGACGCTGCTTGATCCGGCTGGCCGTCTCTGCCTTCTCGATCCAGATTGGCCGCAGCACTGCAGCGATGTGCGCCGGTTGAATCGCATCGAGCATCATGGTCCCGATCTCGGCAAAGGCGTACTGCTCCAGCGTGTTGATCCACTGCTGCGCATGCTTGGGATTTTTCCAGCCTGGACAGAGCTCCTCATGCAGAAGACGGGCGGCTTCCTCAAACGTCGGCGGCTTGATCTTGGCCTTGGCCGCTTCCTGCGCTTTGAGTTCCAGGGGGTCACCGCCAGCGGCAATCTGTTCGCGCATTGTCAGTGCCCGTTTGCCTGCTTCGGCAATGCCCACTTCGGGATACGAACCCACGCCAGCGTTGCGCCGTTTTCCAGTCACCGGACTGACGTAACGAAACACCCACTTGCCCTGGCCTTTGACAGTGGACGGATGCAGGGTCAGGCCCGTGACGCCACCATGGGCAATAGGGCCATCAGCGAGTTTGAGGTTGCGCGCTTTGAGTTCGGAAATCACAGCCATGATCAGTATCCGTCAAGGGGTGGCGGAGTGCAGCGGGTATGCCATCCAGTATGCCACGAAGCGCTGATTTCTCTTGATTGAATTTGTTCGTCAATGACGAGTTAGGCTGTCTATGTTATTGAAAAACATAGAATAAAATGTTCAACATTGTCTGTTGTTGCTCTCAAAAACAGCAGACTCCCTTTCCGCCAGGATTGATCCAAAGGGATCCCTCAAGGCCCCGCGCAGTCTCTGCAGCGGGGCTTTTTCATAGGGAGATGCGTCCCCCGGCGTCCCTTCGCGTCCTCGGCGGTACCACGCCAGCCAGCCTCCAAACGTGGTATCGTTCATGGCATCGAGAGGGGCGATACCATGGGTCTCACCGTGAAGGCCGTCGAGGCGGCCAGGCCGCAGGAGCGGCCCTACAAGCTCACCGATGGCGGCGGGCTGTATCTCTTCGTGGCGCCGACCGGACTGAAGAGCTGGCGAGCGAATTATGCGCAGGAGGGCAAGCAGCGCACGCGGACCTATGGGCGCTACCCGGTCATGACCCTGGCGCAGGCCAGGGTGGCCCATGTGCAGGCCAAGGGCGCTCCGGTCGACGCAGAGACCGCCGCGCCTGAGCCCAAGGTCGTGCCGACGTTCAAGGAAGTCGCTGAGCAATGGCTCAAGATCAAGCTCTCCGGCCTCTCCAATGGTAAGCATCAAGGGCAGGTTGCCGGCACGCTGGAGCGCTTCGCCTATCCCCTCATCGGATCATTGCCGGTCGACCAGATCCGGCGCACGAAGCTTGTCGAGGTGGTGCAGGACGTGCAGACCGGCGGGCGTATTGAGACTGCGCACCGGGTGGCCGGACGTATCACCGCCGTGTTCGACTACGCCCAGGACGTCGGCTACATCGAGAGCCACGGCGCCGCCGGTCTGGTGCGGGTTCTGCAGCCGCGCAAGGTGAAGAAGCCGATGGCCAGCATTCCACCCGGCGAAGCAGGCGCCTTGCTCGCGGCGATCGACAGCTATGACGAGCGGGTCACTCGTCTCGGTCTGCAGTTGCTGGCACTGACCTTTGTGCGCGTCGGCGAGCTGCGCAGCATGCGTTGGGATGAGCTGCGCGAGGACGATGCGGTCTGGGTTGTCCCTGAATTCAGGATGAAGGCGGGCTTGCCGCATGTCGTGCCGCTGTCACGGCAGGCGCGGACGGTGCTCGAACAACTGCGACTGCTGACCGGTGATCGCGATCTGGTGCTCGATTCGCCGCTGCGCTCCGGACATGCTCTGTCCGAGAACACCTTTCTGTTCGCGCTCTACCGGCTGGGATATCGGGGCCGGATGACTGCGCACGGCTTCCGGGCACTGGCGTCCACGGTGCTCAACGAGCAATCAGGTTTTCCACACGATGTCATCGAGCGCCAGCTCGCGCACCGGGAGACTGATGCGGTTCGGGCGGCGTACAACCGGGCGCAGTATCTTGACCAGCGGCGGGAGCTGATGCAGTGGTGGGCGGACTGGCTGGATCGACAGCGCGTATCAGATCGCTCACCCACCACCGCGTGAGGCCGCCGATCCATATGGGCTGCGGCAGCATGCCGGCGCCTGCGGCACGCCACAATGTGGGAGGGCTCAGCGAGAGCTTGCGCATCTTCAAAAAATTGAGTGGATAAGGGGCGGAGGCACCCGCGTTCTTCGCCGGCTTGATTTTGTGGGCGGCGAGGGCCAGCAGGGTGATGAGGAGTTTGATCCAGGGAATCAGTGGCGGGTCTCTGGCGAGCGTTGTTACGCCATACACTTTTCTGTACCATACAAAAAAATGTACGGAGAACGGCGTGTCGCTCGACGGGCAAGACAGTCGTAATGCGAAGGTCGGCCGCCTCCTCTTGTGGGAGGGGCGCGTGAGCCGTGGGCGGCTCATGCAGGAGTTCGATCTCGGCCCGGTTCGTGCCAGCCAATGGCTGCGCGACTTCAAGGAGGTGCACTCGAACTGGACACGATGGGATCCACGGCGCCGCGAGTACACCGCGACCCCCGTGGCCTACCAACAGGCCGACACTTTGGCGCGCCAGAAGCGCACGGCGTTCCTGGCTGAAATGCTCTCTCCCTATGCTCCCGCAGAGGTCGAGCGATTCACAGTGGTTCCTTGGGACCTGCAGCATCCCAGTGCACATACCTTTTCCCGCCTGAACATCGCCATTGCCGACGCGCTGCAGGTGGCCTTCACCTACGCCTCCATGGGGCATCCCGAGCCGCATGCACGCATCGTCGAGCCGCACAGCCTGGTGCTCGCCGGGCGGCGCTGGCACGTTCGCGGCTACTGCCTGGATGCAGGAGAGTTCCGCGATTTCGTGCTCGGGCGCATGCGCGATGTGCGTGTCCTCGACACCCCGCGCAGCATCGACACGGCGACCGACCAGGCGTGGTCCGCCATCGTCAAGGTGCGCATCGAGGCCCATCCGGCGCTATCTCCCGCGCAACAGATCGTCGTGCGCGATGAAATGTTCCGCGGCACCGCCGCGCGCGTGGAGCACTGTCGTGGTGCTCTCCTGCAGTACATGCTGCAGGAGCTGCGTGTGGCGGTCGACCCGGACAAGCAGCGCCCGCCCGAGTATCAACTTGTGGTGAGCAACCCCAAGGAGTGCAAGCCGTGGCTCTTCCCGAACTGACCCCTGAGCGCATCGCAGCGCTCGACGAGCGATATCCGCCACTATTTCGGCGAATTCCCGATCGCCTGTTCGGTCCGCTGGCCTCGCCCAATCGCATGCGCTACTGGGAGCTGCTGTGCGCTCTGCACGGCAAACGCTTCGGGCCCGACGCGCCGCTGCCCCCGGGCGCGGGCTTTCTCATGGCTGAGATCGTGCAGGATCTCGCCTTGGAGATGTCGTTCCAATCCTGGAGCCTCGAGGGCGAAGAACTGGCGACGCCGCTGAGCATTCGAGCGAACATGGCCTTTCACACGCTGCGCGAGGCCGGCTGGCTGCGCGTGGACCGAGTGGGCGTGCGCGAGATGGTCACCATGCCACCGGCTCCAGCGCAATTTCTCAACCGTCTGGTGGACTTCGCGCAGACCGGCCCCGAATTCGTCTCGGGCAAGATCCGCAGCATCGCTGCCAACGTGCGCGATCTGCTGGAGTCCAACGCCGACGGGGCCTCACTCCAAGAGGTGGCTCGGCAATCCCGGGCGCTGCTGGAGCATGTGCGCATCGCAGGTACCGACGTGCGCGATCTGATGGCCGAGATCAGCAATGAGCACGCGACGGCCGAGTTCGTGCGCCGCTTCTTCACCGACTTCGTGGAAAAGATGTTCATCGGCGACTACAAGGAGCTGCGCACGCGCGAGCACCCGCTGGCGCGTCGCCAGGAAATCCTGCGCATGGTCGCGCAGATCCAGGAAACGCCCGAGATCCGATCGCGCCTCCTGCAGTGGTACGAGGCCAAACCTGCAGCCGGCGATGCACGGCGTGCCGAATTGCTCTTCTCGCGCGACATTCAGCGCCTTGAAGACCTGCGACGCATCGACGAATACCTTGAACGCCTGGACGACGAGATCCGACGTGCCAACCGCATGGCTCTGGCCTATATCGACTATCGGCTCCGCACCTCCCGGCCACTCGATACGCTCATCGACCACGCGATCGATGCCGTGCTGCGCATGGCCGAGCGCGATACGTTACCAGAGCCTTTCGCACCGGGCGAGTGTGTCCACGCCCTGGGCCTGGCGGTGCCGCGCCAGGCTCGACGCCGGCCTGCGGCGGCCGAGCTGCGTCGCCAAGCCATGTCGCCCCACGCTCGGGCCCGCGCACTGCTGCATTTGCGTGCCCGCGACCGTCGCACGGTGTCCGCGGCCAAGCTTTCGGCCTTCGTGCGTGAGCAGCTCGCGGGGCGCGACGCCATCGACAGTCGCGCGCTCAAGGTCGACAGCGTCGAGGCGTTGCGCGCACTGCAGACGCTATGCACGATCTCCATGGCCAACGCCTCCGGGCGCCGTGGCCTCAAGATGGTCGCGCGCTCCATGTCCATCGGCTTTACCACCGAGAGAGTCGAGACGGCGGTCGACACCGGCCAGCCAATTTCGCACGTGCCGTTTTCCATCGAGTCAATGGTCAAGAAGAAGGGGTAGCACCATGGGTTTCTGGGATCATGCCGTCGAGGCATCGAGCGGTACGGTCATGGCCTCCGACTTCGAGAGCGCGGCCTACCGACTCGTGGCCGAGCAAGTTGTGTATGACGCCGACCGCAACAGCCGCGTCGCCTACAGCCTCATTCGCGACTTCGAGCGCGAGTTCAGGCGCGCCCTCGAACCCTTGGGCTTTGCGCTCAAGGTCAACTCCAACCTGCGCTACGCCTGCGCCATTCCCCAGCACGCCAAGAGCGCCACGGCATCGGTCGAGCAGACCCTGCTCGCGCTGGTCCTGCGGCGCATTTACGACGAGCGGGCGCGTTCGGGCCACTGCGACGAGAACGGCGAGGTGACCTACGACCTGATTGATCTGGGCACGTACTACAAGCAGGCGACCAACGGGCGCGACATGCCCATGGTCGGCCCTCTGCGCGCCCTGATGAAGACCATGCAGCGCTGGGGCATCGCGCGCATCGTCGACACTGAAGAGACAGCAGCCTCACGCAGCAACCAGCCCTTCGTCGTGGTCATCCGCCCAGGCATCGCCGATGTGCTGGGCGAAGCGGCGCTGCAGCGCCTGGCCTTGTTCGCCCAGGTTGACCCCGGCGATGACGCCGCACATGCGGACGCGGAGGACGAGTCGGGCGAGGAGGGGGGCGACGCCCCCGAATCGGGCCCCGACGATTCCATGACGCAAGGAGAGGCGGCATGATGCAGCTCACCGCCATTCGCCTGGTGCAGTTTTTCCTGTACGAGAAGCTCGACGTGCCCATCGGTCGCACTTGTGGTGTCTTCGGCGCCAACGGCAGCGGCAAGTCCTCGCTGCTCGATGCCGTGCAGATCGTCATGCTCGGCGGCAGTGCCAGCAACGCCACCGGCGTTGTGCTGAACGCGCAGGCCGAGGAGAGTAACAACCGCTCCACGCGCTCGATTCGAAGCTACTGCCTGGGCAAGTATGGCGACGCTGCCGATGCGCGCGTGCGCGACGCCGCCACGACCTACATCACCCTGATCTGGACCGACACGCAGACTGCCCAAGTGATCTCCAGCGGCGTATGCATCGCCGCCGCCGCCGACCGGGACGGTCACGACGTCCTGGGCCGGTACCTCGTGTCCGGGGAGCTGCGCATGCAAGATCACCTCGACGTCGTGAGCGCCACCGAGAAGCCCCGGGAGTGGGGTGCGTTCCGTCATCAGCTGCAACAGAAGGCCGGCGCCGAAGAGTTTCTGTTCCACGATGCCGAGCGCTTCGTGAATGCCCTGCTGTTTACCCTTCGCGGTGCTGGGCGCGCGCCTTCGATCGACGCCTTCCGGCAGGCCTTTCGATTTGGCTTGCGCATGCGCTTCGACGGCAGCGTGGACCAGATCGTGCGCAGCCAGGTGCTCGAAGCGCGCCCCACGAACACGCGCGGCTTCAAGGAGGTCCTGGGAACCTTCCAGGAGATGGCCGCGAAGGTGCGAGAGATCGAGGAGAGGATCGCCGAAAGCCGCCCGATTCTGGACGATTTCGAGCGCGCGCAGCGTGAGCAGGTCCATGCGCTCGCATGGGACGCGCTGGAAGCGGACGCCCGACTCGAAGTGGACAACGAGGCGTTGGCTGCCGCCGAAAGGGCGCAGGGCCAAGCAGAAGTTGCCCTCGACGAAGCGAAGCGCGCCCAGCAACGGGCGCAGCAGGCCGAAGCCGCGGCCGGCGCTGCCGCGGCCGCCGCCGCACAGCGCCGCGACCAGCATGCTTCGCATGGCGGGGCAGCCCTCCTGCGCGATCGCCTCGGCGTTGCGCGTACCGAGGAGAACGGGCGCCGCACGGCCCTGCGCCGCGACCTGGGTGATCTCAAACGCGCGCTGGAAGTGCCCATGCCGCGCCCGGGTGCGCTCGTGGGCGACAGCGACGAGGTCTGCGCCGCGGCGGCTGTCGAGTTGGGGGAGCTGCTGGGCGCCGATTCATGGAGTGCACATGGCCTCGAGCAGGCCGTGCGTCGCGCCTTGCGCGCGGCCAGGGCCAAGGGCGCCGAGGCCATGAACATCTTCAAGGAGCTGGGCGCGGCGCACACGCGAGCACAGACGGAGGAGACCAAGGCGCGTGCCAACCTCGACAGCCTCAAGCAGGGTCGGCGTAACACGCGCGACACGCCGTCCGACGCGCTGCGGGAGCTGCTCTCGGACGCGGGCATCGAGGCCACCCCCGTGTGCCAGCTCGTGGTCATTGATGACGCCCAGACCTGGCAACCGGTGATCGAAGCCTTCCTCGGCGCGCAGAACATGCAGGCCCTGCTGGTCGATGCTTCGGCCGAGCGCCGCGCCTTCGCCCTGTACCGGGGCGCGCGCATCTTCGACGCCAAGATTGTCATGCCCAGTCGGTTCACCGAGCGTTCCAGCCCGCGAGCGGGCTCCGTGGCCGAGCTGATCAACGGCCACGACGCCGCGGCGGTGAACTACCTGCGCTCCAAGCTCGGCGATTTCCAGCGCGCGCAAAGCGAAAACGAGTGCTTCGAGCATCGCTTTGCCATGACCCCCGACGGCATGATCGTCGCCAGCGGCGAGATTTTGCGCCGCCGTCCGGTCGATCCGGCCCAGTTCCTCATCGGCCCCGTGACGGCCAGCGCGCGCAGCGCGGCCGAAGATATCTGGCGCCGCGCGCATCAGAGCGCGATCACCGCGGGGCAGCAATACGAGGCATTCAAGCCCATCGTGAGCTTGCTCTCCGCGGTGACCGGCGACGAAAGCGAGAGGGTCCGCGCCGTCATGGAGGACTTCAGCCAGCTCGAACAAAGCGCTGCTGCGGCCAAGGACTTCCAGCGTCAGCTAGACGCTCTCGACACCGACGAATACCGCCAGCTGTGCGAGGCCGCGAACAAGGCGTCCACCGAGCTCGACCTCCTCCGCGGCCTCACCCTCGCCGCGGCGGCAGGTGTCGGGAAGGCGCAGAACCAGCACAGCGTTCTCACGGACAACACGCAGCAGCGTCGTGCCGCCGTGCAGCGCTCGGGCGAGGCGGCAACCCGCGCCCGCAGCGTTGCGGGCTTCGAGGATGCGGCTGCCTATGCTTCGGAGCATTGGGACCGCTTGCTCCGTCACGATCGCCTGGGCTCAAACTTCGCCGAGATGGCCCGTGAGTGCCGTGCGCGAGCCAGCAGAAGCCGGCAGACGTGCCAGAGCGCCGCCAGCAACGCCCAGCGCCTGCTTGCCGTCTTCGTGACCAGGCACCGCGAAACGATGCCCGAAGAGGCCGACGCCGACTGGATTGTGGCGCGCGCCTGGCTGGTTGAACGCGTGAGCCAGCTCCACGGCACCGGCCTCAAGGACTACAAGGACAAGATGGACGCCGCCTTGGCAGCGGCCAAGCGCACGTTCCGCACCGATGTTGCGGTGGCGATCAACGAGCACATCGACTGGCTCGACGAGACGGTCCGACGCATGAACGCGGCATTGGCCTCGGCCCCAGCCTTCACCAACGGCGAGCGCTATCGCTTCCGCCGCCCGGTTCGCCCGGCCTTCGATCGCCTCTACAAGTTCGTGCGCGACGTGGCCAAGTACGGGCCCGAAGACGATCTTCTGGGCGGCGCGGGGGAGATGCCGCCCGAGTTCGACGACCTGATGCGCGGCAAGGCGGTGCCGGGGGCGGCGGCGATTAAGTCGCCGCTCGACGACTACCGCGAGTTCTTCGACTTCGACGTGGAGGTGCTGCGCGAGAACCCCGAGACTGGGGTGACGCAACTCGTGGACCTGCTGAGCAAGCGCATGGGTTCGGGATCCGGCGGTGAACACCGCTCGCCCCTGTACGTCATTGCCGGTGCGGCCATGGCCTCGGCCTACCGCCTGCAGCTCGGCGACGACAGCGGCGTGCGCCTGCTCGTCCTCGACGAAGCGTTCATCAAGATGGACGCGCGCAACATCATCGCCACCATGCGCTATTTCGAGGAGCTCGGCCTACAGATCTTCCTGGCCAGCGCGGGGGAAGCGCTGGGGCACCTCAATGCCTTCCTCGATCGTTACTACGACATCATGCGCGACGCCGAGGCGAACGTGGTGCTCCTCGAGGGCCACGATGTTGATGCGGCCAGCCGCCAACTCAGTCGCGAAGACCTGCCCGAGTTCAATCCCGAGTTACTCGAGCGCGAGGTCCGGATCCTCACGGCGAGCGCCCCGGCATGAGCCAGGACAGCGCCCACGCACTCGCCGAGGCAGCGCTCGCGCGCCTACTCAAGGCGGCCGAGCGGCGCGACGCCGGGGTTGCAAAGCGCGCTGCGCTGACCCGGTCTGCCCTGGCCGAGTATCACGCGCTGCGCAGCCTCCCTGACAAGGAAGCGTTCGACGCCGTGCTCGAGCGCGCGCAGGCCTGCGGCGCCGTGCGCCTGACCCGGCCACGCGGCGATGCCTCTGGGCTCATCGAGCGCGTCGACCTGCTCGACACGCAATGCCTGGCCGACCTGCTGGGCCAGCCCACGCGTGCGAACCTGATTGCGCAGGCGGCAGGCATGCTGCGGCCCTACGTCGATGCATTCCCGGCGCTGGAGGACGTGCTCGCGCGCTGGACAGCCCTGAGGGCTGTACGGGGTGACGGCCCGCAGCACGCTGCCGCGTGGTTCGACGCCTGCCGCACCATCGCCTACTGCCGCGAACAGGGCGAGTGCGACATCCCCGTGCGCGACGCCAGCGCCCGGCTGTTCAAGGATAGCAAGCGCGTCGAGGCAATCGTGCCCGAGCTCGACGTGCTGCTGGCAGGCGACGTCGCCGCACCGCAGCGGCCCGACGCCCAGGTACTTCAGGAAATCGGGCTGTTCCGCGAGCCGCAGCCGGTTCGCATGGCCGCTCGTCTGGTCGTGCACCGCGAGCGCGTCTCGGCGCTGCTCGACAGCCCCTACGGGGCGTTCCCGCCCGACACCGTACTGGGCCTGGAGGGCTCACCGAGCCGCGTGCTCACGATCGAAAATCAGACCACGTTCCACGTCCAGGCACGCCGTTTGTGCGACAGTGACGTGCTGTGCATCTACACGGCCGGGATGCCCTCACCGGCCTGGGGCGCGATGTACCAGCGGCTACTGGCCGGCACACCACCTGGCGTGCCTGTCAGCCACTGGGGCGACGTGGACGAGGGCGGCTTTCGTATTGCCGCCTTTGTCAGTCGCCTTGCGGCGGCAGCCGGGCACCGCCTCGAACCCTGGAACATGCGCCCCAGCGACGTGCCGCAGAGCCAGCGCCGCTCAGCGGCGCCGCGCACCCTGCAGCGCATGGCCAGGTTCGCCCGTGATGCGGGATGGGGCGGGCTGGCCGACGAGATCGCGCAGGCAGGCATCGTCGCTGAGCAAGAGGGTTAGGGCAGCATGCCCGCGATCTTCCGGTGACACGAGGCCGGTGGATACCGCAGGCCGCATCGCGGCGATCAGCGCGGCGTACAACCGGGCGCAGTATCTTGACCAGCGGCGGGAGCTGATGCCGTGGTGGGCGGGCTGGTTGGGCCGACAGCGCGCATCAGATCGCTCACCCGCCAACGCGTGAGGCCGCCGATCCGTACGGGTTGCGGCAGCATGCCGGCGCTGACGGCGCGCCAGAACGTCGAGCGGCCCATGGAGAGCATGCGAGCGCCTTCGACGGCGGTCACGAGAATCTTGTCACCCATGGGTCACCTCCGGTCCTGTCCGGAGACGCTGGCTCCGGAGACGCGGGATCGTGCAATCGACGGATGGAGGTGCGGCGACCCTTGCGCCGCGATCGGCGCAACCGAGAACGTCAGGGGCGCCAGAATTGACGATATCACCCATGCTCGAAGCCATTACACATCCCCGGGGAGGGGCTCCGGGTCCGCCATCACTTCCGCGAGCGCCGTCACGGCGCCGATGCAGGCATTGCGATGCGGCATGTGGCCGAGCCGCAGAACCGCAATGGCTACCCGCGCCGGTTCCAGGTCCAGTGCGCTGCGGCCACTCTGTTGCAGTGCGGTGCGTGCCGCGATCAGCTGGCGGCTTGCAGTCTCGATGTCGCGCAGTTCGGGACGCACGCCGATGCGGGCTGTCGCAATCACCCGTTGGGGAAACTCGAGCAAGTCGTTGTACATGGCGGGGTGCCTCAGGGAGTCAGGGGGGCAGCCGGCGTCGCGGGTCACGGGCGCCAACACCGATTGCTCAGAATGCGCCCGGACCGGTCTTGGCGCTGCGCAGCGCTGCATTCCACGAATCCGACGCGGCGTCGCAGGACGGATCCCAGGTCGCGGCCTGGTCGGTGCGCTGGGGCGGTTGAAGCGGGTTGACGTAACCGTTGTTGTCGTTGCACCACTTGACCTCAGCCGCGCGCTCCTTGATGTGCGCATCGAACCACGCCTTGCCTCGGCCGGGATACGGGCTCGGTCCCGTCGCGGGTGCAGAGCCGTGCCTTCCGCACCCGGTCAGGCCGATCGCGAGCAACACGCCAACAGTGAGAATCGAGCGGTTCATGGTTGACTCCTTCGGAAGTTGTTAGAGAGCCGTCACGCCCTTGCGTGTCGGCCGGAACATCGCGGTGTGCACGGGGTGAATCTGCACTCCGCCGAGTCTGTCGAACTGTTCGAGAAACTGGTCTTCCCACCAGCGCGGTGACCATCCGCCGTCCGTGGCTGGTTGGGGGTGTGGCTCGATGCCGGCAAGCAGAAGCCAAGCGCGGTTCGAATCGGCATCGAAGCGCATCAGGTCGCGTCGTTCCGTGGCAAGTGCGATCCGGTCGACGTGGCGGATCAAGTCCCGCCAGTCCATCATGGTGTGGGTCAGACCGGTTGCCACGAGCACGGCCGCCTCAGCCTGCTGCTCCACGTCTGCCCAGGCGGCGCCGAGCACTGTCTTGATCGATGCCGGAACACTTCCGACGTAGGCCTCGTGCGCGTCGTGCATCAGGCCACAGAGGATCGCGTCCCGGGGGGCGCCCATGTCCTCGAGGATGCGTGCCACGAGCAGGCTGTGCTGCGCGACCGAGTAGTGGATTCTCGTATGCCCGAGGAGTCTGCAGCGCAGAGACAGCGCATGCGCGATGTCGTCGATGCGCACGGTCGAGGGATCGAGCTCGCCGGGGCGCACGTCGATGCCGCTGTTCGTCAGGAGTGTGGTCATCGACGCACTCCCAGCGCCCTGTTCAAGGCGCTCGAGGCCATCGCCGGGGATCCGTCCGATTCGCCCTGCGCAAGCATCAGGCGCAGGGCGCGCATCAGGTCAGGTGCTGCTGCGACTAGGCGCTGCACGGCGTCTGCCTGCTCCAGACTGTCCAGCGCGCCGCCATAGATCTCGCAGAGGGTGAATTGCTGCCCGTCGGGCAACACGCGGTCGACGTTGCGATGGCTGCCAACTTCCCAGGTTTCAGACGACGTCAGCATGATCCTCCTCCGGTGGTTGCCCGCGCGTGGAATTCGCCTGCGGTTCGGCGCCGGCGATGCGCCGCGCGCGTTCGAGCAGGCCGCAGGCGTAACCCGATCGATAGTCCGTCTTGCGCCACAGGCGTGGCGCCGGCTCCCGGCCCGCGCAGCCGTCACGCTCGCCGACCAGGGCATAGTTCACGGAGGGGCGGAGGAAGAACATGGACGGGGACTGGGTCCGAGTTGCGGTGAACCCCGAAGATACGGCAAGACGTACACAAAAACAACGGTACACCGTACTTTTCTTGCGAAGAGGACGGATCTTTGCTTGTCCTGCTTCCCGCAAGACGCAAAAAAACCGCCTGATGGCGGCATGCATGGAGGAGGGGCGACTACGCCAACTCGAGCACGCGGTCAGCGCCGGCCTGCACGGAGGCGACCGCAAAAAAACGCATCTCGTAGCTGTCAGCTTCCCGCTCGATCTCGTCCAGATTGCGCCGCATGGCATCGATCTGGCGCGGCGACAGGGTCGGGTCGTCGGCGCTTGGCGTTCCGAAGATCAGGGCGGCGAGACTGATGCCCGAGAGCTCGCGGGCGCGGAACAGTTCCCACAACCGGGCTCTGGCGTCGCGCAGGCCGGTGGGCTGCCTGACCGCCGAGAGCACGCCGAAGTGAAGGATGACGCGCGGGCTCACAAACCCGAATTTGGTGAGCTCCCCGCCGTCGATGAGGGGGGCAGTGCGTCCGAAGTATTGAGTCAGCTGCGGACGCGCAGCGATCACCCGGTCGCGAACCTCCGTGGTGAAGCGCCTGTTGCCTTCCTCCTGCGAGGGAGCGTCCACTTCCTCGAGTTCGTCGAGCTTGTCCAGGTTGGTGAGACTGGAGTACAGAAGCGCCGCAGTGCGCAACACCTCAGCCAGGCTCTCGGCATGGGTATGTCGCAACTGACCCGGGTGCACGCCATACAGCGCGGGCATGGTGTCGACGTACAGGGCCCCGCCGGCTGCGATATCTCGCAGATTCTGGAGGGCAGTGTCGATCAGGGTTCGTGCGCCCTTGGCGGCTTTCCCGTACAGGCAGTCGAGCACGTCGTCGCGAATGAATCTGTGTGCCGTGAACTGGTCGTTCCATTTCACGAGGACGCCGACCATGAGCCGTTCGCCGGTGCCTGCCACCGGCTCCCAGAAAACGGGCCTCCAGTGAGCGTTGGGTTCGGGTGCTTCGGCGGTCATGGAGCGGGCTCGAGGTCGGTCAGAAGGTCATCAGGCTTGGGAAAACGATTCAGGAGGCGGACGCCCAATCCACTCAATCGCTGCTGGATGTAGTGTACGAACTGCGAAAAATCCACACCGTCCGGCACGTCGAATCGGGACGGAAGCGTCGTGTCCAGCGAGAGCGCGGCCGCGACGGCGCCCCTCTCGATCTCCCGGGCCTTGCCGACGATCTTGGCCATCTCAGCCAGGAGGTTGTGCTGCTGGGCGATCAGCCCAAGCGTGCGATCGTGGTCGATGTAGGCATGGTCGGTGCCGTCCCACAGGACGTTGCCCAGGTTGCGGTCGGCGTTTGCGATCGCTTCATCCACGGCCGTTGCCTTCGGGGCGTCGTCCCAGGAGCAGACGATGTGCGATCCCGCGTGCTCGAGCTGCCTCTTCTGCTCGATCGGAAGCTCCTCCGAATACCCCAGCCGCTGCGCCAGGTTCGGATACCCGGCATCCAGACTGCCGAAGATCAGAATTCCACGCTCGTGGATGACGATGGGCTCGGGCGTGGGAAGGCCCCAGCCCCGGAGCAGCATCGCGCAGAAGCATTCCGCCAGGACCTTGTCCCGCGACAGGCGCTTGACGATGGCGAGGTGCAGGGCGCTGTCGACGCGAATGGTTGCGCGCACCGGGGCATTCAGGCCCGTGCCGACCGGGGTTTCCGTTCCGGAGATGAGCGTGCCGGTGCGCAATCTCATGTGACGTTCTTTTTCTTGGCCTTGGCAGGTGCCCGTGGCGACTCGAGCAGGCCCGGTGGAGAGGCGGGCAGAGACTTCGAGGCGTTGAGCAGCGCGTCCAGGATGGCGCTGGCCTGTTCCCTGGTGTGCTCGCCACTGAGCCAGCGCTGGAACTCTTCGCGTGCCGCGCTCTGCAGCACGGGGGCGATCTGGCCGATGACTTCGTCGACCAGGGCCATCGCACGTGCTGCCTCCGGTTTCCCGTCGGGATCGGCCGTGCCAGACGCCGCGTTCGACTGCCGCTCCTCCGCCGTCGAGAGTTCACCATTGACCAGTGCATAGATGTCGATGCCGAGGGCGCGTGCAAGCTGCGGAAGAAAGCTCGACTTCGCTCCGCCCTTCGCCTCGATGTCGCGAAGGGTGTTGAGGTGCACTTTGGCCTGCTTCGATAGCGCCGTCTGAGTCAGGCCAAGCGCATCCCTGCGCTTCTTGATGATGTCGCCGGGCGTTGTCATGATCTGAATTATTACGGAATACCGTGACGGTGTACCGTTGCGTGGATATACGGCATACCGTAGACTTTGCGCATGAACTGGGCAAGATGCATCTCCAACATCGAACGGTCGGGCATGAGCCTGACGCAGATCGCGCGCCGGATCGGCCTGTCGCTGTCAGCCCTGAGCGACATCAAACACGGGCGCACCAAGGCTCCGAACGGAAGCGCCGCACTTGTTCTGGCGCAGCTGCATTGCGAGCGCCTCGGCGCCGCCTCCCAGAAAGTCACCCGATGCGCCCGGACACCGCGCCGCTGATCCCGCCCGGGTGCGACTTGCGCAGCATGCCCTTCATGCCTCTCGACGTGACGCGGCTGATGGACTCCGACTTCTTCGCCTTGTCCACCCCGGCGGAGTTCAAGGCTGCGGTGGCGCTGTGGGCGAAATCCTGGCTTCAGGTGCCTGCGGCCAGCCTTCCTGACGATGACCGCGTGCTGGCGTTTCTCGCCGGCGGCCTGACGCTGATGCGCTGGCGCAAGGTCAGGGACGTGGCCCTGCGCGGCTGGATCACCTGCAGCGACGGGCGCCTCTACCATCCGCTGATCGCCGAACTCGCGCTGGATGCCTGGGATCGTGTTCAGCACCTGCAGCGCGATGAACAACCCACCCGGCGCGCAAGCAGTAGCGCCGAGCGCATGCGCCGGCTGCGCGCGCGGCGAAAGGCGATGGAGCAGGGCGGGCTGGTCGAGTCGGATCCGGCGGCGCGGCCGGCGGTGGCGGCCAGTGATGCAGGTGGTGACGCATCATCTGTGACGCCGGGCGTGACGCGCGGTGACGCCACTTTGGTGGCGGATGCCACGTCACATGTGACGTCTCCTCCCCAGACCCCTCCCCAAGGAAAAGATGAAGGAGAAGGGGGTGATGGCGCGCAGCCTGTGACGCCCGCCACGCGGTCACAGCGTCACCTGCCCGTGCTCGCCGCGATGCCTGCCCCGGCGGGCGCTGACGCGCCTTCGCCGCCCCCCGGTTCTTCAGGCACATGCCAAGCCAAAGCCGGCAAACTGCGCCTCACGCCACACGAGCAGCATCTGTGTGACGCGGTGTGGGTCCAGTACGGCGCCGCCTACCAGAGTCGCTATGACGCCCCACCGCTGCGCGACAGCCGGGCGCGTCATCAGGTCGCCGAGTTGGTGCGCCGCCTGGGTGTGCAGGCGCCTGACGTTGCGGCCCACTACGTCCGCAGCAACCACGACTGGTACGTGCGCAAGGGGCATGACGTCGGCACGCTGCTGGGTGACGTCCAGAAGCTGCGGGCCGAATGGATGGCGACGCACAGGCGTGCCCGACAGTGTGCGGCTCCCGTTTGCCCGCCCGAGCTCAGATCCGGAGCGCCGCCGGCTCGTCCCAGCGAGGCGGTGCAAGCCGCCCTGGAAAGTCTTGCGCAGAAGTTGCGCGTCACGCCGCCTCGCGCCGCGGGCGGTTGACGCCTTGACCGATTGCACTTCACGGAAATTCGTCCATGTCCAGTTCACACACGAAACCCTCTGATCTTGCCGACGACGCGCTGCAAAGTCAGCGTCTCAAGGACGTTCCGTTGCACCGCCTGCGCGCAGACGTCGACCAGCCGCGGCGGCACTTTGATCCCGCATCACTCGACGCCCTGGCTCGGAGCATGGCGGTGGTGGGTCAACTCCAGCCCATCGGCGTGTGTGAAGCCGGCGCGCAATGGGTCATCGTGTACGGGGAGCGCCGCTGGCGCGCAGCAAAGCTGCTGGGCTGGCCCAGCCTGCTGGCCAAGGTCTATCTTCCTCTCGGCGCCGGGACTCTGGTCCTGCAAGCGACCGAGAACATGCACCGTGACGAGCTGACCCTGGGCGAATATGCGACGACAGTGCTGCGCCTGATCGAGGCCGGCATGCCTGCGGCGGCGGTCGCCCGCACACTCGGGCAGACGGAGGGTTGGGCGGGCATGATGCTGCGCATCGCCCGCGACCCGGTGGCCCGCGGGCTGATTGACGCCGGACGCCTCCACAGCGTCGATGCCTGGAACCGATTCTGCGCACTCGATGTCGCCGCGCGCAGGATCGTGCTCGAATCCACGGAACCCATCACGGGCGACCGCTGCGCGCTTGCGCAGGAGCAGGCGGCCCAAGCGCCTGCGGCAAGACGACGCAAGCCTGTTGTCGCCGTGCCGGTGCAGCGGGAACGGAACGACGGGCAGGGACCGTTGGCCATGATTTCCAGAGATCCCCCGACACCGCAGGACCCGGGAGAAGCTGCAGGCGTCTTCTTTCCCTTGCGGATCCCTGAAGACCTGTGTCGGCTCCTCGCCCCGGACCATGCCGCAACGCTGGATCGCTGCCTGGCCCGGAGCAACCCCCACGAAGAAGCCGGCGAGGTGCCGCATGACGTGGCGGCCGACCTGCAACATGCACTGCTGGCGCGCGTGCGCGCCCTCCTGGAGGCTCGCCATGGATGACACCGAGGTCTTGCAGCGGGCTGAGGTGCTGTATCGCAGCGTCGAGGCAGAGGCGTCTCGATTCGCAGCGGTCAGCACGCTGACTCTCGAGGACGCGCGCCAGAGTCTCTACACCATGTGCCTGGAGCGCGCCGCCGGCGTGGACAAATACGACGCACTGCTCGGAGACCCGCGGACCTATGTACTGGGTCGCATGTGGGGGATGGTTGAACGGTGGCGCGGCCGCGAGGTTTCCCTGCAGGACGAGGAAGAACCGGACGAGGGCGGTCGTCGCCCCGTTCCGACCGCCCTGCACAGCTTGTCCATCGAGGATGAGCTCATCGAAGTGGAGCAACAGCGCGTCATGGAGGCCGTCCGCCTGGAAGGCGACCGGCAGGAGAGCGATGCGATGCGCCACCTGCCGTCCGTGGTCGCCTTGATCTGCGTCGGCGCCGTCTCGGAGCGCGAAGCCACGCGCCTGTGCGGCAGTGACAGTGGTCGCATGCGGCAGCGATGGAGGGCGCTGCGCAAGCAAGGGCTGGCGGCGCAGGCAGATAATTCACTTTCATGAAACGCTACGCGCGCAACGACCGATACGGCCTCCTGCTGCTCCGATGAAAATCCCACGCACTCCCGACGTCAGCGAGCGGTCCGTTCGGGCTCTCTTGGACCGACACGATTGCCCGACACCCTTTGTGGGAGCCAGGACGCTGTTCATGGGCGCGATCGCATCGCCGGCGATCGACGTTTCGCCGATGGGAGTTGTCTCCGCCCTCTGGAATGGCGAACTGCCGCAGTTCGACTCTGCTGACGACGTCGAGGTCCTGGTCAACACGCTCATGTCCGGGCTATGGAATCGGCTGGCGCGGCACCAGGACAGTCGCGAGCCATTCCGGCTCACGCGCGAATCGGTCGCGGCCACGCGCGCAGGCCTGGCCGCGCTGGCAGCGATGCGGGCTCAGGAACTCGACGGATTCATCGACGGCCTGTTTGGCGGTGCCGAACAGTTGAACTTCCCGGAGAAGGCGCACCGGGCGCTCACGCGCCTGGAGGAAGTCCGGCAGATGTTCGACGCTGCCGCCGCCATGCTGATTGATGACACCAAGCCGGCCTCGCCCCAGGCACTGGCCGAGTTTGCCCGCAACACGCAGGAGATGACGCGCATCGCCGACGACCTGATCAACAAGATCATCCAGTCCTGCAAGCGGGCGAGGGCGGGGCATCTCGAGGCGATGTCCATGAGCCCTGCAAGAAGGCGCCCGACCCCGATGGAGGACGAGCCGCCCTTCGTGAAATCGTCGTTGAGCCAGCGCATCACGCGGCACGGCGTCACCGTCGCGGTGGAGATTTATGGCGATGGCGAGGGTGCATGGATCCTCGAAGTGGTCGACTGCCAGGGTGCGTCCTATGTCTGGGACGATCATTTCGCCACCGACCAGGAGGCGCTGGACGAGGCGATCCGCGAGCTTGAGCGGGACCCGATGGAATTCTCCGGCAAGCCGGCAGGACCGAGCGACATGCATTGAGCGACGCGCCGTCACGCTCGTGTCGCTTGGTGAACGGACCTCACCACCGCGGGTGCAGATCTCCCGATTTCGGTGCGAGGGGGCTGGCCTGTGGTGCCCAGGTGATGGTGGGCTGCACCGGAGGCAAAGAGGACGAGGCCAGCGCCCAGCGAGCCATTCGTCCGCCCGGAATCGACGGCACGATGGCCCCGGCCTGCGCGTAAACGCCGGCGCCGTAGTCCGCTCCCCTGGTGTTCGTGACCTGCCCGGTGTTGTAGGCGGATAGCATGCCCATAAGCGTCCCGGCTCGGCTCCAGCCATCCAGAAGGACGGTCTGGGCTGCACGTAGGTTCTCACAAGAATCGAACGCTTGATCCACGCCTAGCCCCAGCCTGGACAGAATCCTGCTGTTGATCTGCGCCAGACCGATGTCCACCGAGTGACCCTGCGCAATGAGTTCGCGCGCGATGCCGGCTGCGGTGGCCGCGCTTGTTGTGCGGTAGTTTCGACCGGTCGTGTTGTCGTGCAAGGCCAGCGGGTTGCCTGCGCTTTCTTGCTGCACGATGGCAGCCATCGTGACGGGGGCGATGGCGGGCGCGCACTGATCGAGGAGAAGGATCGGGGTCATCCACAGATTCAGCACACCGGGCCCCCGCGAGATGGATCTCTCTCACATGTCAGGGTGGAACAACAATACAAGCTGGCCGAAGAGGGGTGATGGAAGATAGGCACGATGAGCTTCGGCCCGGGCGTAGCGCTATATTGGGGCGCTATACAAGAGGTAAGACGTAGCGCGGAAAAGCGTAACCGAGGACACGAGGGAGTGTTGTGAAGCAATCCAGTTCGGCCACGCCGACAAGCAAAAACGTGTCTGCGCGGGGTTGGCGTGCGTGGTTCTCCGCCGCCGCCGCTCAGTGGGCCGGTTGTCCTGGCGAAGCCTCCTTGTGATGACAAAGCATGAACGCGAAAACGCCGTGGCGGGCCGGACCATGCGCAGCAACTCGGGGCGTCTAAGCCCTTCGAAGGAATTCCGATGAGCGCGCAGATGCCACAGCCCCCTCAAGCGCCCAACGTCAGCTTGTCCTGTATTGAGGTCAGCCGGTTTCGCCGCCTGGCACAGACGCGGGTTCAGATCGACAAAAGGACGACGGTTTTAGTCGGTGCCAACAACAGTGGCAAGACCTCAATCCTCATAGCCATCCGCAACTTCCTGGCCACGACGGGGCAGGTCTTCGGCGCTTTCGACATTAGCCTTGACCAGTGGCCAGCGCTGAGAGTTCTTGGCGAAGAGTGGGAGAGCTTAACTGAGGACCCGGCGTCGGCAGCGGGTGACATCGCCAAGTGGGAGGGGAAGCTCGAAGCGCTCCTAGCTTGCATGCCCACATTGGACCTATGGTTCGATGCGCAGTCTGGGTCTTACAACGTTGTCGCGCCCTTCATTACGTCCCTGAACTGGAGCGGGGGCGCCGTAGGCATTCGCCTCCGCTTAGAGCCAGCGTCCTCGGTGGAGGAACTCCAGCGGCTAGCTTGGCGATACCGTGAGGCTCGCCAACCTGTGAAGGACCTAAAGAGGGAGGCTCACGCTTGGCCTGTCGACCTCATCGACTATTGGCTTCGCCACCCGGGCGATCTTGGGGGCGTTCTCATCTACAAGCTCGACCCGGTGCAAGGACCGCTCGCGAATCCGCCGGTTGGTGCGCCCCAGGCCCTGGCGCCACAGGCAGCACCCGTCGACCGTACAAAGCTCTCCAAGCTGTTGCGCGTGGATTTCGTCGCTGCTCAGCGTGGGCTCGGGACTGAGGAAGCGGAAACGCGAACTGCGCCAGGCGTGCACCGCGTCGGACTGTTCTCCAACCAATTGCTGAGGTACGCACGCCAGCACCTGAATGTCGCGACTACGGGGCAGGGCCAGCAACCGGAACTCATCGCAGCCGTCGCCAATGCCCAGCGCGAGCTCGACGCTCGCATCAAGGTTGCGTTGACACCCTCCATCGAAGATGTGAAGAAGCTCGGGTATCCCACCCTCCATGACCCCCAGGAAATTCATTTCAGAACTCGTATCCAGACGGGTGATCTGCTTGACCACAGCACCGCCGTGCAGTACCGCCTCGACGATCAGCAGGCGGATGCCTACCTTCCCGAGTATTCAATCGGACTCGGCTACCAGAACCTTCAATCGTTGAGCTACCAGTTGGTCTCGTTCAGAGACAGCCGGGTGAAGCCTGCGGAAGGTAGCCCCGCTGCCGTCCATGTCGTGCTGGTGGAGGAGCCAGAGGCTCACCTGCATGTCCAGGTGCAACGCAACTTTCCTCGGCGTGCGATAGAGCTCATCAGCCCGACCGCTCCCGAGCACGCGCATCTGAGTAGCCAACTGGTCATCAGCACACACGCGAGTCACTTGGCTCACGCCGAGAACTTCGACCGGCTGCGTTACGTCAGGCGAACTCCCTCGGCCTCCGGTGCGATGCCGTGCTCCGAGGTGATTGACTTGGCCACGGCCTTTGGAACCGACAAGGAGACGCGGACGTTCGCGGAGCGGTACTTCCGGGTGCAGCACACGGACCTGCTCTTCGCGGACGCCGCGATCTTTGTCGAGGGCGCCGCAGAAAGGATGCTGGTTCCGCTGTTCATCGAGCGCGATTTCCACGAACTCGACAAACGCTATATCTCCTTACTTGACCTCGGTGGGCGGCACGCGCATCGGCTGCGTCCACTCGTTGAGAGGCTTGGCATCCCAACGGTGGTTATCACTGACGTGGACCCCGTGGAAGTAACGCAGGGCGAAAGCGGCAAGACCGTGCGGAAGGCCGCGGCAATAGTCGACCCGAAGACTCTCGAGTGCGGGAACGACACGCTGAACGTCTGGCATCCACAAAAGAAGCAGTTGGACCTGCTGGCGGAACCGGCTGAAGCGGACCAGGTCTGGAGCAATGGCGATGGCGGTCGGGTGAGGTTCGCATGGCAGGTCCCTGTAACGAAGGGCGGGCCGTGGCCAAGCTCATTTGAGGACTCCTTGATCCTCACCAACGTTGATTGGTTCAAAGCCGTCGCGCAGCAGAAGGATAAGCATGCTGTTTCTGGCGAGGTGGCTCCGCCGAAGATGGTTGGGGCTATGAGAGTGGTCGTGGAGAGCGTCGTCGCGCAGCCGGACCCTGTAGTGCTTTGCCAAGCGCTCCATGCCATGCTTCGCGAAAAGTTTGCCAAGGCAGAGTTCGCTGCGACCATGTTCGAGCGGATCAGTCTTGGCGACAAGGTGGCTTGTCCGGCCTACATCGCGGACGCGCTGGCCTGGCTCGACAAGGAACTGGCACCTTCGAAGAGGGGATCAGCCTAATGGCTGAGCTGAAGGACGATCCCAATGAACGCGACGCCGGTGTAGTCGACGAAATAGTCGCCTACGTCACGAGCATCCCTCCGCGGAGCTTCTTCCTCTTCGCCGGCGCTGGGTCCGGAAAGACGCGCACCTTGGTTGCTGTGCTTCGCAAGGTCACCGGCATCGGCACGGGAAACGCGGAGGGAGAACCCGCGTCTGCGGCCGACGACTCCGCAGTAAGATTTGCGCGGGAACTGAGGGCCCGCGCTCAGACGATTCGAGTCATCACGTACACGAAGAACGCAGCGCTCGTGGTCACGGGTCGCCTTGGCACCAACGACCTCACGCAGATCGCCACCATCCATTCGTTTTGCTGGGACTTGATAGCAGGCTTCGACGACGACATTCGCGAAGGGCTTCTGGCCATGAACGCGGACGCGCTTGAGACGGCACGTGGAGTCGCGGCCGGGCGAAAGAACGGCCCGACGGACAAGGACAAAGAGAAAATTGGTGAGCTAGAGGCTAAGGCTGCTGCGTTTGCCGCGACCCCGCAGTTCAACTACAGCCCAGACCGGAAACACCATGGCGATGGCGCACTGAGCCATGCGCAGGTACTGGGTCTGGCATCCTGGCTGCTCAAGCAGAAACCCACGCTTCGCCGCATCCTGCGCGACCAGCATCCCGTCATCCTCGTAGACGAGTCCCAGGACACGATGAAGGGCATCCTGGACGCGCTGCTGGAGGTCGTGGCGGAGGACCCGTCAAGGTTGATGCTCGGCTTGCTCGGCGACCATCGCCAGCGCATCTACCTGGACGGGCATGCGGACCTTCCGAGCATCGTGCCGGAGGCTTGGGCGACTCCAAAGCTGGAGATGAACCATAGAAGCCAGAGGCGCATCGTTGACCTCATCAATGAGATTTGGGACTCCGATTTGGAGGGGCGAACTCAGTCCAAGAAGGCCGTTCGCCAGCACCCGCGCGAAGAGAAGTCGGTAGGTCTCGTGCGGATCTTCATCGGCAGCGCCTCCGCGTCGGCAGAAGAGAAGCTTCGTCGAGAGGCGCTCTGCGAATCGGCGATGCAAACCGCGACAGGTTTAGCTGACTGGGAGCCAGGCAGCCCACGGCACAAGGTGCTTGCCCTCGAGCACGCGCTGGTGGCTAGGCGCGGCGACTTCCTGGAGGCATTCGCAGCGCTGTCTCTTCTCGACCCGGACTCCGTCCGTCCTGATGCGAATGGCGAGGTCACCGGGCCTACGGCAGTCCAGATGCTTTTGCGGGAGATGATGGACCTTGCCGACTGCGTCAAAGAAGGGGAGCCTCCATCTGATTTCGCCGTCACGGAAGTGCTCCACCGCTACGGCCGACTCCAGCAACTCCCCGAAGACGGTGAGGCGCGGATGCGGCTTCTCAAGGTCTACCAGCAGGCCGTCGAGGACTTCGCTAAGGCATGCGCCAAGCCTATGGTGACCGCGCGCGAGGTCCTCGCACCGATTCTTCAGAGCGGCTTGTTCGAGCCGGATAAGCGATTGTTGGCTGCGTTCAACGACACAAATCCGCCCCCGCCTGCGCCAAGGCCCAGGCAGCCGGAAGCCATTGAGAACAAGCTGGCGCGAGGCTGGCATGGACTCTTCGCATCGCCTTGGATTCAGCTTCGACGTTTTAAGACTTATCTGAGTGGCAACTCCCATCTGGCGACCCACCAGGTGGTCAAAGGATTGGAGTTCGACCATGTGATGGTCGTGATGGACGACGAGGACGCCGGTGGAACCTTGTTCGCCTACGATCGCCTGTTCGGCGCTCCTCTAGGTGACACCGATGTCAAGAACGCGGATGAAGGCAAAGAGACGTCGATTGACCGGACGCTCCGGCTCATCTATGTGACTTGCAGCCGGGCCAAGGAGAGCTTGGCACTGGTGCTTTGGGCAAAGGATGCAGCCGGGGCACTGGCCTATGCTGAAAAGAGCAAGTGGTTCAAACCTGGCGAGGTGCAGGCGATCCCTGAGTAGACCCTGCTCTTGCCGGCTGAACGCCTAGCCAGGGCAGACCTACCCAGCGCATCGCACTGACCTTGCCCCTGGAAACCGGATCCCTTGCTGAGTGGTTGAATACAGGCAAGGAGAACGGAAGTGATGAAGGCAACGAGGGCGCGCTACACGCTGGAGTTCAAGCTGGAAGCGGTCAGGCTGGTCAAGGCTGGCCAGAGCATGTCGGCGACGGCGAAGATCCTGGGGATTGCGGAACAGACGCTGCACAACTGGATCCGTGCGGATCGAGACGGTCGTCTGGCGGGGGCTGGTGCGAAGCCTGTGAGCCCGGAGCAGATGGAGATTGCGCGACTGCGTGCGGAGCTTGCACGCGTGAAGATGGAGCGCGACATCCTGGGAAAAGCGACGGCGTACTTCGCGAAGGAGCGGGGGTGAAGTACGCCTGGATCGAGCGCAACCGCAAGCGCTGGCCGGTGTCGGTGGCGTGCGCAGTCCTGGGTGTGAGCCCCAGCGGCTACCACGACCACCGCGTTCGCCAGGCGCAACCGCGACGCGGCATCAGCAACGATGCGCTGCTGGTTCATATCCGGGCCATTCACGCCGAGACGCGTGGCGAGTACGGCTGGCCGCGGATCTGGAAGGAACTGCTGGCACGCGGCATTCGCGTGGGCAAGGAGCGGGTTCGCAAGCTCATGAGCCTGCACGGCATCCGCGCCCGAGGCAAGCGCAAGTTCAAGGCCACGACCGACAGCAACCACAAGCTGCCGGTGGCGCCGAACCTTCTGGATCGGCAGTTCAAGCCGGCCACGCCGAACGCCGTGTGGACGAGCGACATCACGTATGTGGCCACCGACGAGGGCTGGCTGTACCTGGCGGTGATCATCGACCTGTTCAGCCGCCAGGTCGTGGGCTGGTCGATGCAGCCGCACATGCGGCGCGAGCTGGTCATCGACGCGCTGCGCATGGCCTGGTTCCGCCGCCATCCGCCACCGGGACTGATCTGCCACAGCGATCGCGGCAGCCAATACTGCAGTGCCGACTTCCAGAAGGCGCTGACCGCCTACGGCATGCGCAGCTCGATGAGCCGCAAGGGCAACTGCTGGGACAATGCGCCCACGGAAAGTCTGTGGGGCTCGCTCAAGGTGGGCAGGCTGCACGGCAAACGATTCAAGACCCGGCGTGACGCTATGGACGAGATCGTCGACTGGCTGACGTTCTACAACCACCGGCGGCTTCATTCGTCGTTGGGCTACGTCAGCCCGATGCAATTCGAACGGGCTTGGTTTGCCGCCCAGAACAGGCAGGCTGCGTAACGGTCTCAGCTATGGGATCCGGAAACCGCGGGCAAGGTCACACCAGCCTCCAACGTCTGGGTGAAGGATGGGCGCCATTTTCAGGCAGAACGCCCGTTCCGGACGAAATTCACGCCGTTCCAGAAGACGCATCCCAGGGAGGGGCGCAATGAAGTTCATCCACGCAGCCGATATCCACCTAGATAGCCCACTCAATGGGCTTGCCGCGTATCCAGATGCGCCCGCTGAGCAACTTCGCAGCGCGACGCGCGACGCCTTCACCGCCCTGGTAGACCTCGCAATCGCCGAAGACGTCGACTTCATGGTCATTGCTGGCGATCTCTACGACGGATCTTGGCGCGACTTCAATACCGGCATCTTCTTTGTCAAGGAAATGGGGCGTCTCAGGCGGGCCGGCATCCCCGTGTACGTCCTGTTCGGCAACCACGACGCCGAGAGTGAGATGACGAAGAGGCTGGAGATGCCGGACAACGTTCATGTTTTCGGCACCAACAAGGCACACACGCTGAAGGTCGATGGCTTGGCCGTATCCCTGCATGGTCAGAGCTTCAAGCAAAAGGACGTCACGACTAACCTTGTCACCGGTTACCCAGCGCCGACCCCCGGGCATTTCAACATCGGCGTGCTGCATACAGCGCTTGAGGGGTGCAAGGCGCATGCTTATTACGCGCCATGCACCATCGCCGAGTTACACGCCAAGGGCTACAGCTATTGGGCTCTAGGCCATGTGCACGATTTCGAGCAATGGGTCGGTGCTTCGACCATCGTGTTCCCCGGAAACCTGCAAGGCCGCAATGTCCGGGAGCTTGGTAGGCGTGGCGCGGTGATGGTGTCGGTTGATGACGCAGGAGATGTCGCCGTCGAGCGCATTTTCATCGACGTCCTCCGTTGGGAGCACCTCACAGTGGACACCTCCGACTGCGAGACGCTCACGGACGTCGTGCAGAAGACGGGCCTGGCCTTGGAGTCGCTCCTCGACACCGATGGCGATGTGCCTCGAGCCGCGCGCATCACGATCCAAGGAAACACGAAGGCGCACGGCGCGCTCTTCGGGCAGGAGGTCCAGTTGCGCAATGAGGTTTTGGCACAGATTGCCAGCATCGGGAACGAGCGCCTATGGCTCGAGAAGGTGCGCATCACCACGAAGCCCTTGGTCGATGCGGAGAAGCTACACGAACGCATGGATGCCTTCACGGACCTCCAGACCATCCTTGAGGATGCTGCCACAGACGCCAACTTCGTCGAAGATCTGAAGGCTGCGCTGGCCCCCTTCGCAGGCAAGGCTCCACTGGACCTGCAGGAGATGGTGCCGCTTATCGAGAAAATTCGCACTGGCGACCTGAAGGAGCTCATCGACGAGATCGGGCCAGCGCTCCTGGCGAACCTGGCTCAGGCGGAGTGAGCTATGCGTCTACAGAACCTCAATCTGGTCCGGTTCGGCAAGTTCACGGACACGGATATTCTTCTGCCCAACGCTGAGCATGATTTTCACCTTATCGTGGGGCCTAACGAGGCAGGCAAGTCGACTGTCCGCGGCGCCATCGCAGACCTGCTCTTCGGCTTCCCGCCGCGCTACGCCGCGATGGCATTTGTGCACCAGCAAGCCGAGCTGTGCCTCGCTGCGACGGTTATGGAAGGAGACGAGGGCAGCCTAGCCGTCGTCAGGACCAAGGGCAATAGGAACACCCTGCGCACGCCCGCCGATGTCCCACTTCCAGACAACGCGCTATTGCCCTTCATAGGTCCCGCGGATCGAGCCTTTTTCGAAATCATGTTCGGGCTCAGTCACGCTCAACTCGTCGCAGGCGGCGAGCTGATCCTGGACGCCTCAAAGGACGTCAGCCAGGTTCTCTTCCAGTCCGCTGCCGGCCTTGCTGGCCTCGGGAAGGTCAAGGATGGACTCATCGCGGAAGCCGACCGCCTCTGGGCCCCTCGGCATTCCGGCAGCCGCACCTACTACATCGCCAGTGACCAGCTCGACCAGGCGACCAAGGACCTGAAAGTGGCAACCGTGCGCTCCAAGAGTTTTGGGGACGCGAGGTCGGCACTCGATGACGTGGAGTCACGCATCGAAGCAACGACGGAGCGGAAGGGCCAGCTCCAAGCCACACGGCTCAAGCTGGAGCGGGTTCGCCGGCTTGCTCCGAAGGTGGTCGAGTTGAAGCAGAGACTCGCAGAGCTGGAGGCGCTCGGCGAGGTGCTGGACCTACCTGCGAACGCCTTGAAGACGCTGAATGAAGGGGAGCAAGACCTCTCGGTTGCCGAGACCACGCTACGCCAGTGCGAACTGGCCGTCAGGGAGCTAACGGAACAGCGAGACCAGGTGGTTTTCGATGCGGCTGTCCTTGCCTCAAGAGAAGACATCCAGGCCTTGGCGGCTACTGGGGAGAGCGTCCGGAACCACTACTCTGGATTGGTCACCCGCCAGGTGGAGGTCGACCGCTGTCTGGAACTCGCAGGCGCTGCCGCGAAAGACCTGGGCTGGCCGGATTCGAACAATGAGAATGCTTTGCGCTCGCGGTTGCCAACGCAACTCAGTGTTCGCGAGGTCCACCGGCTAGTGAACGAGCATGGGGGGCTACTTCAGAGCAAGACCTCCACGGAAGAGATCGTCGCGAACAAGACAGCCGAGCTGGAGGAAGCTGAAGCGGAACTGAACGCGATCGCAGTCGCTGAGATTTCGCCGACGCTGCGCAGTGCGCTGTCCGCGGCACAGGCCTATCGGAATTCAGCGCAAACGCAGAGTAAAGCCGACTCGGCGGTGAGGACTGCAAAGCGCGCCTTCGACACCGCGCAGGCGGACCTGGGGCAGTGGAGGAGGGCGGTTGAGGAACTGCATCAGATGTCGCCCCCTTCGTCGGAGCGGTTGAGCGGCTTGGTGGCGAAGCGCCAGCGCCTAGACTCCGAACTCAGCACAGCTGTTGACCGCGTCGAACAGGCCGAGCGGGGCCTCGCCGACGCAAGACTTGACGTCACGCAGTTCGCCGAGGCGCGCCACATCGTCACAGGATCCGACGTCCGGGAGGCCCGGCAGAAGCGGGATGCCGATTGGCGGGCCATCAAGGATGGAACCACACCCCTCGCATCGGGCGCACCCGGCCTGGACGCGGCCATTAACCTGGCCGATGAGCTTGTGGACACACAGCTCGGGTCGACAACCGACGCTGCGCAACTCCAGAGCCTCAAACAGCAAGTGGAGCGAGCTGAAGCAGAATTGACGGCGGCAACCCAGGCCACGGAGCGCAAGGCAGACCAACTTAGAGCTTTCGATGAGGACTGGGTGGCGGAGACCGTTGTCCTTGCTCTTCCAGGGCTCGCGCTGGCGGACGCCCAGGCTTGGATGGTGAAGCGCGAGCTGGTCCTGTCAGCCTTCGCGACTCTGGGCGAGAAAGAAGAAGCTCTGCGACAGGAGGTTAGCGACGCCGCCGCGGTGGCCACAGCCCTCTCGGTCCAGCTCGGACAAGCGGGCCTGAGTGTGCCCGCAGATAGCACGCTCGCCGCCATCCTGACGGCCGCAGAGGATCTGGTATCCGAAGCCGATAGTTCGGCTGCGCGGCGGGGGCAGCTGGTGAAGCAGCGGAATGCGGGCAAGATCATGCTCGGCCGTCTGCAGACCGCCGCAGACGCCGCGTACGAGGCCTTCGCCGAATGGGAGGGAAAATGGGCCGCAGCCGTTGTGGGGGTGGGGCTAGCTGAGTACGTTAAGGCGGTCGGCGACGCAGAGCAAGCGCTCGCCAAGGTGGAGGCGGTGCGGCAGAACTTGGAGAAGGCGACGGCTATTCGACGCGACCGGATCGACACCATGAATCGCGACCTCGATGAGTTCGCCAAGCTTGCCGCGGGTGTGGTCGACGCGCTGGGAATCCAGGAGCTACGTGGGGTCGACGCGCGGGATGTCGTCCGTGCCCTCTCGCCCAGGCTGAAGGAAGCTGAGGCGGGAGAGTCCCGCCGCGCAGCGGCGCAAGATGCCCTTGCCAGCGCCAACAAACAGCGTGATGCCGCACGCGATGCTGTCGAGCATGTCAAGGCAAGGGTTGCGCCGCTGCTCGCCGCGGCCGGGGTCGCGAGTCTCGCGGAGGCCGCACCGTTGGTGGCGAAGTCGGAAGACAAGCGCAGACTCGTCCAAGAGATTGAGCTTGCGCGCGGGACGCTCACCCAAGGCTCGGATGGGCTCGCGCTTGACGTCGTGATTGCAGAGGTGGAGGCCTGCGACTTGGCGCAGGTTGCTGTCGATCTGACGAGCGTAGACGACCAAATCGAGCGGGTGCTGGCGGACCAGACGAGCCTGGCGTCCGAGCACACACAAGCCAAGATGGTCGTGGCGGCCTTCGGGGGTGGGCGCGACGCTGCCATCGCGGAAGCACGCCGACAGGAGGCGCTGGCTGGCATGGCCGATGCGTCGGAGCGCTACATCAAAGTGACCGCGGCAGCGAAGCTGCTGAGCTGGGCCATCGAGCGCTATCGCGAGCAGAACCAGGGACCGATGCTGACACGCGCGGGCGCTATCTTCTCGGCGCTGACGCTTGGCAGGTACACGAAGCTCTTTGTCGACTTCGACATCACACCGTACCAGTTGTCGGCGGTCCGAACGGATGGCAAGGCCGTCGAAGTCTCTGGAATGAGTGAGGGCACCCGCGACCAACTGTACTTGGCGCTGCGGCTCGCTGCCTTGGAGCTCCATTTAGCAAAGGCAAAGGCTTTGCCGTTCGTAGCCGACGATCTCTTCATCAACTTCGACGATGAGCGGTCGACAGCGGGACTTCAGGCCCTGCGAGACCTCTCCACGAAGACACAGGTGCTCTTTTTGACCCATCACGACCATCTCCTCCCGCGCGTGCAACAGGTTTTTGGTTCGTCGGTGAACGTGGTTCACCTGCAGCGATGAAGTCGTACTCAGATGCTGTCTAACCAAATGGCGGGAGTGCGCTGGAATGAGTAACGGCGAGCAGGAATAGTCACCCAGGCGCGCGCGACGTCGCCAGGATCTCGGCCGTCGGTTACCGGTTCACAGCCGCAACGACTGGCAAGTTCATGAGCCGAGCCCAGGCCTTGGTGCTGGCATCCTGAATCTCAGGCGCTGCCTCGGCGCGGCCAGCCCACCAAACATTCGACTGCGCCAGGATCACATCCGGCCGCTGTGCCAGCGCTTCCAGCCATGTCCAGGGCTGCACCTGCTCGACGCAGATGGCTGCCCACACGCGTCGGCCATCGACCTCGAACACACGCTGCCACCATGCTGGATGCAGCGAGCGTGGATTCCACGGCTGCCAGTCACCGCCGAGCAGCAGACCAGCCGCTTCGACGAGCTGCGCCGGCTGGGCGTTTCCGGCCCGTGCCAGTACGACTGCGTCGCGCCCTTCGGTCTGCACTCCGAGCAGCCAGGTTTGCGCTGGCGGCATGACCGCGGCGAACTGGGCGCGGGTGCCGGCATACCAGTCGGGCAGGATGGCCTCAGGGAACACGAGCACCCGTGCGCGGGCGCCTTGCTCGAGGCCAGCGTCGATCACCACCTGATTGTTCTGGATGGTGGTGAGCACATTGCCGTAGTCTGACCGGATCCGGGGCTGCACACCCAGCCATCCAGAAGGCGCGCGCGGTGAGGGCGTCGGAGTGGCGACGAGGTTGGTACACAGTGCCAGCCAGATCACACTCGCGAGCAAGAACTTCGCTGCAGTGTTGCCGTGCATTGCGCCCGGAAGAAACATGGACATTACCGCCAGACAGAGGATGCCGAGCCATCCCGATGCCGGGAACAGCACGCCGGCAGCGGTCAGGGGAGACAACCACCCGATCACGCCCAGCGGAGGCAGCGCCGTCAACACCAGCGCAGCAAGCAATCCGCCGCGGCGCGGTGGAAGCGCCCACGGCGAGGCGAGCAGGAGGGATGACCCCAACCAGGCGCCGACCGCTGCGGCAACGTGATGAGCGCCCCAGTAACCGAGCACGGCGCTGACGATCGGCCAGCAGCCGGTCAGGTAGTACACCGTCGCGACCAGAAGCCGCTCTGATGCCGAGTGACCCAGCGCGGTCCACAGCAGCAGGGTGCTCGACAAGGCGGGCCCGGCGAGGTTGGCGCCACCCCACAGCCAGGCGCTCCCGGAAAGTACCGCTGCGCTGACCAGACCGGCCCTCCGTGCATCTTCAGTGCGCATGCCACCGAGCGCTCAACTGATCGATGGTCTGCTGCTTGGCGGCGAGCACGGGGCGCATTTCGTGCTGGCCCCACAGCATGCCTGCCCAGAAGGAGAAAGCCAGAAGCAGGCCGCCTGCCAGAAGCCAGATCGTGGTGATCGACTCGCGCAGTGCTTCACGCAGCACACCTAGATCGATCCTGACCGGTACCGCGCGCAATGTGGTCAGTGCATCCAGCACGGGCCCGAGGTCGGCGGGCGGCGTCGAGGCCACCTGTCCGTTTGCGCTCTCCAGAACTGCGGCCTTGACAGCAGCAAGCACGTCGGCCCGGCCGGTCGAACGCGCCCAGCCCCAGGCGAACAACGTGACGTGCGGTGCGTTCGAGGGATCATCAACCTCGAACCCGGCTTTGCTCAGGATGCCGAGCAGTGAGCGGATGTCCTTCCACTGATCCTCCGTGGGCAGCCCCCCCATGGCGTCGATGAAAATCTGCTCCGAGTTGCTGTATGCCATCAAGCCACTCCCAGGGGATCGAGTGACTCGACCTGCGCCATCGCGGCCCCGGCGCGCTGCAACCAGGAAGTCAGTGCCAGTCGATAACCGAACGGCAGGGGTCGGCCATCAATGCCGGTGGCGAGCACCTCGTGGAATGGGCGCCGTCCGATCATCACCATGAGCTGGTCGTTGAGCTCGGGAAGCTCAGTCTCTGCCCAGGTTCGCTCCTCGATCAGCAATTTGCGCAGGTCGTCTGCGTTCCACAAGGCGAACTTGTCCGAAGTGCCGAAGAACAGGTTTTTCACGATCATCCCGGTTTCATACCGCGCCGCCATGTGGCGCAGACGGTATTGCAGCGCGCGGATGCTCTCCTGGGTGCGGCTGAGGATCCAGACCGGGATCGCGTTGGCCTCGCGCAGCACTTCGCTGACGATATGGATCGAGCCATCAAAGGCGCGCGTGCCGATCTGCGCCGGCATGTTGACGATGATGCGGTATTCCGTTTCAGCAGCGGCGGTGACCGTCATCGCGACCCGGGTGCCCAGGTCGATCCACCCCGTTTCGGTTGACAGGTCGAGCATCGCGGTGCCGATGATCCCGCCACCGGCCTTCAGCCCGCCATCGCCACAGACATCCGGATTGGACATGTCGGCGTCATAGACCACCAGGCGGGGGCGCTGGCCGTCGGGGAGCGACAGGTAGTGGTGTACAAGGGCACGCGCCGCGAGGCTTTTGCCGACGCCGCCTTTGTCTCCGTCGATGATGAGGGTTTTGAGCATGATCGATTCCTTTGCCGTGAGCGATCTCAGATGTTGTGGCCGTCAATGAACCGGTGCTTGGCCTCGGGCGGTCCTTCGAGGTTTTTTCGCAAGGAGTAATCAGCATCGGATTCGTCGGGGCGGCGATCCAAGCCGTCGGCCCAGTCGGGCAGGTCTGCGACGTCGTGCGTTTGTGATGCGCGATTCGCCGGCGCATCCCGGGCATGTGGGTGTGCGGGAGAGGATGGGCGTGGAGCGCGCCGACTCATTGGTCGAGTGGCCGTCTTGGCGCTGGTCGGTTCTTTCGCGGGCAGGGTGTTCAGCCTGTAGCGTTCCCGTGTCTGAGCGAGCGCGTAGCGCATTTCCGCCGGCGTCACCGCTGGAAGAGCCTGCAGCAGGATGTTGAGCACCTCGCCCAGCGTGGCACCAGAGTCGAAGAGGTCGACGATCACGGGCTCCAGGCCGCGAACGCTCTTGATCGCGAATTCGCGCGCGGTCGCTGCCGCGTTAGCGGCGCGCTTGGCCTTGAGCGCAGCAAGCAGCGCGGCCGCTGCGGCGGGAACCTGCGCGGCCGCCGCCTCCGCATCGAAGGGCGGCTCGACCTTGTCGTCATGTTCGTCCATAGGCTCTCCAGGTTGCGACCCACAGGGCAGGGTCGATGCCCGGACTCCGCAAGGTGGGCCCACATCTTTGGCCGGTGCGACAAGGGAACCGCGGAGCATCGCCGCCGGCATCGTCTCGGCGATGAGGTGTGGTCACACGGCGCAGGTGTGTGCAATCCGGGTGTCGGGCGGAGCCTGACCAAGTGGCGACGGGACGCGTTTGGGAGCGCAGCGGAAAACGTGACACGTCGCCTTACCTTGCACGCGTCTCGTGCACCTGACCGTCACCGGCTACCGACCAGATGGTCAGGTCCCGGCAGAGGCAGGCAGTGGAACTGTGCGGGGCCCAGCCCGCAGAGCCAGGATATGAACCAGAAAGCTTCCCGTACTCACTGGGTGTCCGTCCGCTTCACAGAGACGGACCTAGAGGACTTGTCCGCGCAGGCCAGCCAGGCAGGTATGTCACGCTCGGAACTGATCCGGCGTCGCGTTCTTCATCAGCCAGTCATCAGTCGCACCGACGTGGCCACCGCCGGGCGCATCGACCAGCTCGGCCGTCTGCTCAAGCATCTCTACCCGAAGGACAAGGGCTGGGCCAGTCCCGAGGATCGCCGGAGGTTCTGGCGCATTCTTGAAGAGCTGCAGCGTACAGCCCAGGCCCTGCGCCGGAGCGCGCCATGCTCGCCAAGGTCATCACCCTGAAGCACTCCACCGCCGGCAACGGATTTGCGCCGGTCCTACGCTACATCATGCGCGTCGCCCCGGACAGCACATTGCCTGCGGGCGAGATGCTGGAAGGCGGGCACATCAACATCGCCGACGGCGAGATGCTCTGGACGCTCCATGAAAATCGTCTTGCCTATGCCGAAGACCTCGCCGGTGCATTTGATCGCACGACCGACGCTTGCCGCCTCAGAGGAAGGTTCCACGGCAACCCGGTCTACCACGTCGCCATCAACTGGCAGGAAGGCGAATGCCCCACGACCCGACAGGCCGAGCGTGCGTGCCAACATGTGATGCAAGCGCTGGGCTACTGCGACCATCAGGCCGCGTGGGCGATCCATCGCGACACTGACAACGACCACGTGCATCTGGTCATCAACCGTGTTCACCCAGAGACGCTTCTGGCCATGAGCCCGCCGTTCAAGAGGGATTATTTGATTCTCGACCGCTGCATGCGGGAGCTGGAAATCGAGTTTGGCCACGAACGTGCGAACGGCCCCTTCATCACGCTGGACTCGGACGCTGGCCCGAAGATCGTGCGCATGAGCCGGGCAGAACGACGCGAGCGAGGGCTGCTGAACGAAGACGGAAAACCCCGGCTCACGCGTGGCGCGGCCGCAGCGGAACACCGGCTTGGGGACGTGTCCTTTCAAAGCTGGGTCGCCGCCTCTCCTGCCCGTGACCTGCGCCAGGCCCTCGGAAACCCCACTTCGACCTGGGCCGATGTTCATATTGCATTGGCCAGGCATGGCGTCACCATACAGGCCAAGGGCTCCGGGCTGGTCGTGACAACACGCCTGCCCGATGGCCGGGTTCTCGCCGCGAAGGCTTCCCAGCTCGGCCGCTGGGCCAGCAAGGCCGAATTGGAGACGCGCCTGGGTGCGTTCGCCCCGATGGAAGCCACTCCCGACCTGCACCCCGCGTACGCCCTGCATATCGAGGCAGCGCGCCGGAAGGTCCAGCCTGCGCAATCGTCAAAGGAGAACTTGGAGAATCGGGAGGACGTTGGGAATTTTTCCAACCCCCGCCGCGATCCCGACGAGCGCGCGTTGCGCAGACAACAGCGCGCCGAAGCGCGCGCAGCGATTGCCGAACGGTTCAAGACCGAACAGGACGCGCTGCGCCGGGACAAGCCTCGGCAGCGTGCCGAAATGCGCGAACGACATCGGCGTGAACGTGCTGTCCTTCAGGCCCAACAGCGCAAGACAAGGGCATTGGCCTATGCCGCCACGCGCCGGGACGGCCAGCCGATTTCCGTCGCGCAGTCACTCTTGGCCTGGTCGTCGGCGCGGGAGCGCGAAGCACTGCAGAAGCGCCAGGCTGAAGAACGCAAGGCACAGTCGGCCAGACTGCCGCGCAGCGAGGTCTGGCGCAAATGGCTTGAGCGTCAGGCCGGGCAGGGCGACGAAGCGGCGCAGGCAGCGCTGCGCGGCATCCGTTACCGTGATCAGGGGAAGTCCAGGCATCCGCGGAACGGCATCGAGGGCGAGGAAGTCGAACTGCTGCGCAAGCTGGTACTGGCAGGACTCGATGCACAGATCGACCAGCGGCGACTGCGCGTGCGCTATCGAGACTCCCGTGGCCGCGATATGTTCACCGACATGGGGCCGCGCATCGAGGTGCACGACACGAGCGCGGACAGCGTGGAAGCCGCACTTCGCATCGCCGCGCAGAAGTTTGGCGGTCAGGTAGAAATCACCGGCAGCTCGGAGTTCCGGGAGCGGGCTGCCCGTCAGGCGGTTCACCTGGGCATCAGGCTGGCCGACACCGATCTGATCGTCATCTTGGAGGACGAACGGGCGCGCATGCTCGCGGACCGGCTGAGGTTGTCCACATTTTCTGTGGACGAATCCGGTCGAGGGGCTGGCAAGTCCTTGAAACCCCACACCGCCCCTGGGTTGCCTGCGGCGCAGGCAGATCAGAATGCAGCGAAGCCCGCGCTTCTTGCTGTCGAGCGGGCTCTGGTGGCCTGGGAGCGCGCGTCGAGTGCCGCCCAGCGTCGTCGCGCGGCGCAGCGGTGGGTGCTCGCGGTCGAGGATGAGGGCAGGGTGGGTGAAAGCGTCGCGAAGATCAACGAGTACACGCGGCAGCGGCTGGGCAGCGATTACGAGACGTTGCTGAACCAGGTGAGTCGTGAGCAGGAGCGGCAGCGGTGAGGCATTCTGAAGGCCGGCACTTCTGGTTCATCGGTGGAGCGGCAACCATGTCACTCGAACTGGTCGGGGATCAGCGCGAGAAGATCGGTCACACCGACGTCAATGCCGGCCTGGCTCAAGAGCGTTGTCACTTGGCCGCGATGGTGAGTCTGGTGGTTGAAGAAGTGCGTCAGCAAGCCGTGGAAATTGCGCGACTGGGCCTGCCCCTTGGTGTTCACATAGGCGAGCGGAAGATCGAGGTCTTCGTCGATGATCCCGGGAATCCACTCCAGTATCCAGCCATCGAGTTCAGCGCGACGCGCGGCCAACTGAGGCAGTTCGGCGAACACGATTGCATTCAAAGAAGGAGGCTGCGGAAGTTTCAACACCGGGGCGATTTGTGTGTAGCTGCGCGGGTGCTGCGCGAAGCGCCGCAGCCACAGCGTGTCGCCGACCACGATGTGGTTCAACGTGCCGAGAACGGACCCGAAGAATGCGCCGCGGTCGCGCGCCAGTTCCTCCGGCGCAAGGCTTGCCGCCGCTCGGTAAATCTTTTCATTCATCCAGCGGTTATACGTGGCCAGTAGGTGAAGGTGGCCGATTCTTGCTGGCATGCCGATTGTTTGAGCTTGCATGGGATCAGAGCCTTGGTTCAGGACGTTCAAGCCGGAAAGTGTGCCGCAAAGGGAGACTCAGGTGCTGATCCCGGTGCGAGGAAACGCTGCACATGCGCGGCGACGCGATCGGGTTGGTTCGTGCCCAGCCCGTGGTCCCCGCCCGGGATGACCATGAGCCGGGCACCGCGGATGGCTTGCTCGAGGTGGCGGCCGACGGCCGGTGGGCTGATCCGGTCAGCGCTACCCCACAGCAGAAGCGTCGGGATGTCGAGCTTGTGCAGCCTCGCTTGAAGCTCGGGTTTGGCCTGAAGAATCCAGCGGGCGGTATTCGGGTACGCATCGAGGAACTCCGCGCGCCAGTCCTCGGCGCCGAACGCCGTGACGTCGACACCGCCCGATGTCGCGGTCAACACGAGATGGCTGGTCAGGCTGGGCATTCGGAGCGCCAGCTCGATGGCGACGACGCCTCCCATCGACTGCGCGATGACGACCGAGGGCGCGGTGAGTTCAGCGCATGCTAGGTCGACGAGATCGGGAAAGCCCCGGACATGCGGGTTCGGAGCCTGGTCGCCAAGCCCGGGCCAGGCCAGGAAGCGTTTTTCCCATGCGGATGGCAGGCGCTGCCCGACTCCGTGCCAGAACGCGGGGTCGCCGCTGGCCCCGGGAAGAAACAGGATGCGGTGTGAATGCGCTGGTTTCGCGTTCATGTGCGGATGTCCAGTTTCAGCTTGCGCCCGCCGGTCACAGCAAAGCCGCTGCTCTCGTAAAAGGCCAGTGTGCGATCGAATTGAGGCTGGGGCGGTGTGGTGACTTCAAGCCGCCGCCAGCCCAGGAATCGCGCGTGGGCATGGGCTGCCCCCACCAATGCCGCGCCGACCCCACGCGAGCGCCACCCGGGGTCGACGTAGAACTCAGGGATGGTTCCAAACAGACCGCCGGCATAGAGCCCGCAGCTCTCGCTCAGGGTGATCGTCCCGACGGCCTTGCCACCGGCATCCCGCGCCACGAATGCCACGTAGCGCCCTCCGCCCAGGAGGCGGCTCAGCAGCTGGGTCGCCTCCACCGTATCGAAGTTGAAGACCTTCGCCCCGGTCGCCTCCATGATTTCGCCGAGAAGCGCACCGATCAGGCACGCGATCTCCTCCGCGTCGTCGGAGGTGGCTTGCTGGATGCGAACGCCTGGCGCGCTCATGTCGTCAACTCGCGCATCAAGGCAGAGAGCCCCGGGTTGCGATGAGGATCATCGGGAGATACCAGGGCTTCGAGCACCGCAGCGCGATCGGCGCGATCGCGGTTCTGGCTGAGCTTGAACTTGCCGTCCAGGGCCTCGATCTCGAACTCGATCCCGGCGACGGCGGTCAGCATGTGGGAGATGAACTCGGCCGGCGCGTCGTCAGGACTCCAGGCCGGATCGCGGCGTCTTTCGTGCGCCAAGGTCAGTGCGGCCACATGGTCGCGCAGCCATGCCGCATCGTCGATCACCGTGGCATGGCCGCGCGCCTGGACCACGGCATAGTTCCAGGTCGGCGCGACCTTGTGGTGATGCTGTTTCGACGGATACCAGGATGGGCTGACGTAGCCCTGCGGACCCTGGAACAAGACAAGGCATTCGGCGCCGCGGCGCAGGGCGTCGAGCTGTGGGTTGGCCCGTGCCATATGTGCGTGCAATGTCCCGTGGCTTCCCCGCGTGTCGTCGAGCAGAAAAGGGATGGGTGACGCCTGCAGGCCTCCGATTCCGCACGTGATCAGGGTGCCCAGGGGATTGTCTCGGATCAGTGCATGCAGAATCGCGGCGTCGCTAACGCGGAACGTATCGGGGATGTACATGGGATTCTCCGATTTAGAGGACGATCTCGCCGACCAGGTAGTCGAGCGCTTGGCCTTCGAGTCGCACGCGGCCGTCCTGGACTTGGCAGTGCATCGCGCCGCCGCGGCGCGAGAGCTGGCGCGCGTGCAGCCGGTCGCGGCGGAGGCGGCGCGCCCAATAGGGCGCCAGGGCACAGTGTGCCGAGCCCGTGACAGGGTCCTCGTCGACGCCGAGCCGCGGGTAGAAGCAGCGGCTGACGAAGTCGCAGTCGTCGCCTGGCGCGGTGGCCACGACGCCGCGCGTGTCCAGCCCGGCCATCGACCGGAAGTCGGGAGCCAGGGCGCGGATCTGTCGCGCGTCGTCGAATACCGCGATCAGGTCCATGCCCTGCAGCACGTGGTCTGGCCGGGCTCCAAGCGCCGTGACCAGCTCGGCTGGTGTTTCGCACGGCACGGTGGCGACCACGGGGAAATCCATCAGCAGCCCACGCTCGGCGCGACTGACCCGCAGAGCGCCGCTGCGGGTGTGGAACGTCACCTCGGGCCCGGCATGCCGGAGATGCTCGAACCAGACATGGGCGCTGGCCAGGGTCGCGTGGCCACAGAGATCGACCTCCGCGCGCGGGGAGAACCATCGAAGTTCGGCGCCGTCGGGCGCGGTCTGGACGAAGAACGCGGTCTCGGCAAGATTGTTCTCGCCGGCAATGGCCTGCATCACCGAGTCGTCGAGCCAAGCGCTCAAGGGACAGACGGCGGCCGGGTTGCCTTCGAAAAGGCGCTCAGTGAACGCGTCGATCTGATACAGCGCAATGCGCATGGGGCTTCACTCGTCAAGAAGCCCTCTGGCGGGAATGACAAACCCGCCTCGAGGGCGGGTTTGTCGGCCTGTGTCGCGCGCGAACTATCCCGCCACCTGAATGGTGGACCGGATGATTCGGGCAGCTCGCAGGGAGAAGTTCATGGGGGCAATGTAACGAATCCGATGGTTGCAGGTCAAGACTGGCCAGTTGAAAAATCAGAAGCCGCGTGCAGGATGCAGTCCGTTGTTATGGCCACCAGGGGACTGATCGTCGGCCATGTCTTTCAGACCGACCGCCTCAGACGACCGGTCTTCGAAACTTATCGGTCACCGTTGAAAGTGAGCGCGCCTCACGCGGCTTCTCGCGTGAGGTACATTCGACTGACCGGTTGTGTACCATGGGTCTCAGCAGCCGACGTAAGAAGCCCTCTTTGGTGGGAACTTCCGTCGAGACTGGCTTACGAAACACCAGTTCTGTAATCTCAACACCGGAAATAACGGTTGGACGATCATTGCACGCCAGAAGAAAGCGACCAATGACGGTTCTATGCATGCCAGTTGAAACGTGGTATCGTCCATCAACTAGATAGAAGCTCCAATTGTCTTTCTCGTTGCTGCTGAGGTAGTATTCGGGAGTGCTAGCCATTTCAAAAAGGCTGCTGCGAATGCGCTTGAGCCGACCAACAGGATGGCCAGGTGGGTTACCAATCAGCTCTAACCACGAACTACCGTGGTAATCAGGGTGTTCGGTTCCAACGACAAGCGATAGATCGACGGCTCCGTTCCGTTGGTATCGCCGCTCGGCAACTTCCGAACGAAGTTCAAACTCCGAAAAGCGTTCGAGTCGCTCGTATGCAAACGATGGCATTGAAGATTCAATCAACGCGCGGAGATCGGTGTTCATGGTGCCCAGCGTTCAACATGAGGGGCGCGAGCCGGCAAGAACAGCGCCACTGGCGAAGCGGACCTCTCGATTGTGCGGTTAGGTCGCATTTTGTTTGTACAGTATAAATCCATGTGGATTCTTATAATTCTCCGCATATGAGGCAAATGCCTTGGGAACCGTGCCTTTGGTCTTGAACAGCTTGTGATAGTAAACGTGTGAAAAAAGGGCCGAATTGTAAAAGCGGGGGCTACCAGTAGGGGCAACGTAGTACTTGCTTCCCCATCGATCGGTTACGAGCTTGGCGAAGCCCTTTGACCCCGACCGGCACGCGGTACTTACGATGGATGTGCAAGTAAGCGCCATCTGGTGTCTTTCGACCGTGCATTTCGTGCCAGAACCCTGCGGAGTCCACCAACCCCGAAATCTCTCATCGTCCGTAACCGTTCCGTGAGTAGATATATGGATATGCTGAAAGCGATTCGCGGCAGCGGCGACAAGAAGTTCATCTATCGAGGTGACGCGAACGAGTTACGAATCGACATCCATCAAGTTGAACACCTCCTTGAGGAGGCGACCTTCGGACCCTGGATCGTTAGCGTCCAGACATTCGATGATGTAAACGCCACGCTTCATTTTGCGACCTAAGGATGGTGTTCAAAAAGGCTGAACTGCCCCTGGCGCCGTGACGATCTGGCCAGGACAATGTGCCCATGAAACAAGCTGACCTTGGCCTGGACCTGACGAGCCGAAAGACCCGCAAGGGCAAGTTCCTGGACGAGATGGAGCGCGTGGTGCCGTGGGCACAGCTGCTGGCACTGATCGAGCCGCATGCGCCGCGCAAGGAGCGTGGTCGTCCACCGTTCGGTGCCGAGGTGATGCTGCGCATTCACTTCCTGCAGCAATGGTTCGGGCTGTCGGATGTGGCGATGGAAGAGGCGCTGTTCGACGTTCCGCTGTACCGGCAGTTCGCTGGCCTGGGCGGCATGAACCGCCTGCCCGACCGCGTGAGCATCCTGCGGTTTCGCCATCTGCTGGAGCAGCACGAGTTGGCGCCGAAGATGCTGGAGGCGGTGAACGCCACGCTGGCCGCCAAGGGACTGATGCTCAAGGAGGGCACGGCGGTGGACGCCTCGCTGATCGCAGCGCCGAGTTCGACGAAGAACAGCACGGGCACGCGCGATCCCGAGATGCACCAGACCAAGAAGGGCAACCAGTGGTACTTCGGCATGAAGTGCCACATCGGCGTAGACGCCGACAGCGGCCTGGTGCACACGGTGGTGGGCACGGCGGCCAACGTCAACGACGTGACCCAGGCGCACGCGCTGGTGCATGGCGAGGAAGCCGACGTGTTCGCCGATGCCGGCTACCAGGGCGTCGACAAGCGCGAGGACACGCAGGGCATCCGGGCGCATTGGCATGTCGCGCTGCGGCCCGGACTGCGCAGGCTGCTCGATGCGACCCACCCGAAGGACGCAATCGCCGAACAGATGGAGCAGGTCAAGGCGAGCATCCGTGCCAAGGTCGAGCACCCGTTCCGCGTGATCAAGCGCCAGTTCGGCCACGTCAAGGTGCGCTACCGCGGTCTGGCGAAGAACACTGCGCAGCTGCACACGCTGTTCGCGTTGTCCAACCTGTGGATGGCGCGCCGACAACTGATGGCCGCGCAGGGATGAGTGCGTCCGCGATCCGCGAAAGCGGCCCGCGGCGGGCTCAAAACGCCCCCCGCGGGGTACATCGCGGCGCGCAAATCGTTCACAGCCGCTGACGGGAATCGTCTCGTGGCCTGCATCACGTCGTCGCCCCAGCAATCAGGCAATTTCGGACACCATCCCTAACGTCCGAGGTGGGGGCAGCCGAGCGAAGGGAGGCCGCCCAGAAGCGTAGCTTATGGGCTGTCCCCCCGGCCGAAGTCCCCGATGGGCCGAAGTGTTGGGCGTCACAGCCCACATGACTGCGGGAACACAATAGCAAGTGGAGCCGGTGTAAGCTCCCCCGTCAAGTGGACCACTCAGAATTTGAGACTTGCTGCTCACCAGTATTCATGGGTCAAGCTGACCTTCGAAATTCGTGTCGCCTGTGAAAAGCTAGGTATCGCCTGTGGCCGGGTTGGAGACATCCAATCGTCCAATCGGCCCTGACGCCCAAGCGTGCCGCTGCGTCATGTGGCAAGAACTCCGAAGTCAGGACCAGGCCATCGTCTGAGAACGAAATCCATCCGCCGTCGAACAAGGCATCGATGTGAGGCGCCAACAGCAAACCGTTGAACACATCCAGTCGCTCGTCATCGCTATCACAGGCGGCCCAAGGCTTGATGTGCGAGGCTCGAAGCAACTCAGGGATGTCGAGCCCAGTCACGCAACAGCGCCCCTTCCAGTAGTCGAGCAGCGCAGCTCGGAACAGGTCCTGGCCGACCCGCTGCACGACAACTCGCTCGGCCTCTGTTGAACGCGGCATGCCATCCGTCTCGCGCCGGAAGGCATCTGCCACACGATTGGGCAGCGTGCGGGCATGGGATGCGGCGGTTCGCAGCACGTCATACAGCGCGGCGAAGCCTTCGACCGTGACCAGCCCGCTTGCATCCATCGAATTCGCCAGGAACGGGGCGGAGGCCGTTACGGTGAAGGTCGTCGCCCCTCCGGGCCGCACCAACACGGTCTCCGGAAAACGTGCCGAGCGCAGCTCCAAGCCTCCTTCTCGGTCAACCGGCGTCATTTCGAAGCCGCAGTCGGTTGCAGCCTTCTCGATTCGGAGCCGATCGATCAGGTCCATGCTCTTGTCTCGGCCAAATCCAGATAGCCGTGGTACATCGAGTCGACCAGGTCTCGGATCTTGGCGTCAGCCCAGACGAAGGGGCGCTGGATGTCGGGCAAGTCGATGCGGCCGAGGCCGATATCGCCGATGAGGTCCCTCAGCGAGTAGCGGACTTCTATGAACTGCGTGTCGGTCATCCTGAATATCCTCCCAGGACCTTTCAAAGCGGGCGTCAGCCAGTTCCACGAATCAAAGACTATCAAGCACCGTGCCGAAGTAGGACGGGTACAAGGTCAGTACGTCGGCAACCACTCCGCGGTGCTTGGCCAGAGCACCACTGAAGTGAGCCCCCTCGTATCCAGCCGCCATAATGTCAATCGCGACTTCCTGCGCGATGTGTCGGTCGGCCAAGCCGGACTCATACGTCGAGATGGCAAGTTTGTTTGGGAGGCCGTAGGTCAGAGATTTTTGAAACTCGTTGAGCGCACCTGCCTCCTCGGCGTTGAGCCCAGACGCCCCGAAAAGGAACTGACCAACCGCAGCGATGACAAGCGGGCCGTCGAATCCGAGACAGCCTTCCAGGAACTGAAGTACGTCAGCCTCTGTCAGCTTGCGTCGGCCATCCTCTCCCCATGGTTTGGATGCCTCGGCATCTCTGGCCATATCCATCAGCCGTTGATATGAGGTCCCGCGCATCCATCCCTGCGCGAGCTGCATCGACATGCCGACGGGCTCCATGCCCGTCAGCAGTTTGTCGTCGATCACAGCGCTGAAAAGCGGCCACACCGCTTGCAGCCAGTCATCCGTTGTCTCGAGAGCTCGCAATGCTTCTGCATGCTCCCGAACCCAAGCTTCCACCTTCGTCGAATCGAACGCACCTAGCAATGTCTTCGCGTATGCGGCCTGTCGAGCGGGCTCGGGAACCAACTGCTCAACGTGTGTGGCTGATAACTCAAAGAGCTGCACAAGAATGACTTTCGTAGCCTCGTCCGCCAGAGAGTAGGCAAGCGTCGAGGCCGCCAAGACGCGCACCCTGGGCAGCATGGTTTCGAAGCTCTCGACGCCACGGTTGGCCATAAGATAGCTTTCGAGAGCGGACAGTAGCCCTTGCCTTTTGGAAATTTCCCTCGTCAGCGACCGCTGGTCGAATCCAAGTTGGTGATGAGCCTCGGCCATCTCCTTTGCCCAAGCGAGTAACTCCTCACCGCGCTTGAAGTAGGCCTGCAGCAACTCGGCCGTTGGGATTGGCAAGGGGTACTTGTCATCAGGCGAAGAGATGGGGGCCAGCAGTTCGAGAAGTGAGCTTGAAGTCTCTTCCGAGTTCTCCGGTTTCAACAGCCCAACGGCCGCTTCCAGCCGCCACGGTTCCCTTTGACGTCTGTCGATGACCTTAGGGTCAGCGAAGAGGACGAGCCCTTCGGTATGCATGCCGGCACGGCCGGCGCGACCAATCAAGTTCTGGAAATCCCGCGTCTTGATGCGTTCGGCGCCTTGGTTTACCCCAGAGACAATGAGGTACCGAATCGGCAAGTTGACGCCTTGAGCCAAGGTCGACGTGCAAATCACCAGTTTGATGAGCTCGCCTTGCATCGCGTGCTCAATGGATAGCCGCAATCCTTGAGGCGTCGTTCCGTGGTGAACAAACACACCAAGCGCCGCAGCCTTCGCCACCATCGAGTCCTCGCCGAAGTGCCGCGTTGCTAGATGCGTCAGGCGTTGAATCTCGTTGGCGTCCGAGGCTGTTGCAGGGGCCGGTAAGTTGAACCCTCGCTCGTACACCTCCACAGCGCGTTCTGCCAATCCACTCGCGGTGTCCTTCCTGCCACAAAATATGGCCACCGCGCCATTAGGCGCCAGTCGAATCCCGAGGTAGAGCGAAACGTCCTTCCATGCATCGTCACCTTTCGCGGGGAAGGTTCGTGGATTTCGCTCTCTTCCGCGACGCTCCAGGTCCTGGGACTCAATGCTCCTCGGGACGAAGTAGTCCGGCTGAACATAGCTGCCAGACTCGAAGAACCACAGTTGCCCAAGTCGCTCGCTCCACGTCGCGAACGCAACCGACCGTGCCGTAGACAACAGGCCCGTACCGTCGACGACGTTGGGTTCAGTGCCGATAAGCCACGTGCCGACTGCCAGGGCGTTCTTAATGACCGCTGATATGAGCACCGTCTGAGCAGATGGCCCTAGCAACCCCTTAATTTCTGTCAGTAGCAGTTCGTAGGTAATGCCGCGTGGTCCTGTGTCGAACTGGTGCCCTTCGTCGTAGACCACCATGCCGATGTGCTCAACTAGGCTTGGCTCCTGCCTCAGCACATACAGCAACTTCTCCGGCGTTAGCACCATCAGGTGACGCGTTGTGGAGACCGTCTGACCGAACAACTCGGCCAACTGGTCAACAAAGTCCAGTTGGAGAGCATCGGAAAGCTCATTGACCTTGACGTCTTCGCCCTTGAACGCGTGACGCATCGAAGTGGCAATTTCGTGACACAAGGCGCGAAACGGCGCGACAAGTATGGCGACCCGCGTTCGGTCAGCAAGGAAGGCACTACGCAGAATGATCTCGACCGAGCGTGTCTTGCCGGCGCTTGTCGGCATCTGGACCACGCCGGACTTTCCCGAGAAGAGTCCCGCCTTCCCGAGCAGCTTCTGGGATGGCCAGAGCTCCTTCGGGAAGCCGGGTCGACGTATTGCCCCCGCCCAAGCCCCACTGTCCAGCCCACTGAAGCCAGGCAACAGGTTCCAGGCAGAACTCGCCAGACGGAGTCTGACAACGGCCGATGCCACCTCCGCAAGAACGACTTCTCGTGAGGTGCCGCTGGCATAGCTCAGACGACGAAGCTCGCTCAGCATCTCGACTACCGTCGCGGACGGCGCGCCGTCGTTGAAGTGGCGGATCAAGCCGAAGGACAATTCGTAGAGCAGCCCGCTCATCCAGTGCGCGGCCAGAACTGGCGGGTTGCGCCAGTCGGCTTGCAGTGCCCAGACCGTCAACTGCTCAATGGCGTTGGCACCGTCTTCCTGAAGGCGGCGTGCAAGCACGAGGCTGCTTCCCGGTCGTTGGCCCAAAAAGTAGCTAGCAGATGCGAGCAGCGTAACTTCCCGTGAGATCTCGATATCGAACCGGGAACCCAGGTAGGCATCGAAGAAACTTGCTGCAAAGCCAACGTCATCTCGCAGGTCTTCGGCCAATCCTCCCTGGACGTCTTCGGCGTCATTGAGCGCCGACGACGCATCCACCAGCGTCCCGATGGACAACGGGAACAAGGCGGCAGGTTCGACCCCCTCTGGCACCGCGATGTGGGACTCTTCAGCCAGTCCCAGCTCATACATCTTCTCCTTCGCGCGCGTAATGCCAAAGTACCGACGGCTTTTGAAGTCAGGCTTCATCGGCTGCTCGCTGGTACAAGGCGTGAGCAAGCGCCATCAGGTTTGTGCCCATGATGACAATCAGCTTTAGGTTCTTCGCGTTGTTGTGTCCGGCGATGGTGGTTCCCTTAATGCCCTCTGTGTCGAAGGCCGTGTCGGAAAGAATGGCTGCTGCGCCTGAGAGAAACCGGTAGGGTCGGTCGACAGCGTCCTGAAATCGCTGGACGACCAACATCGAAGCATGCTCGCCCGCTACATGCATTCGACGTTTCATCGCAGCAAGCGTCTCGCCGGCTCGCAGATAGTCTTTGCCCGAATCATTGACCGCGACTTGCAGGCGGTCCTTGTACTGGCCACCAACGAGCTGAGCTTTCGCCTCAAAGGCCAACATCTCGTCGGTCGGCTTAGGCTGCCCAGGGTCGGGGCACTGAAAGCCGACGATGTCTACACCTTTGACGGATTCGTCTCGGCTCCCCTTCTCGGCGTACTTGCCACGTGGGACCCAGTAGCCAAGGATGAATTCGACGTAGTCGGAGACCAGCAACTCCGCAAAATCGCCTGAGCGGATAGCGGGACCCGGCGGCGCGCTCTTGTCCGGGAGGACCAGCTCAAGCAGGTACTCGGCTCGTGACTTGCCCGTTCCCTCGCGCAAGATGTCGAGGTCGCTATCAGGGCAGTAGTTCTGCCGAAATCTGTTAGCCCATTCACTTAGGCATGCTGCATCGGTAGGGACATTGAGCTCCCAAATCTCGCATTTGACGCCGCCCTCCAGCGTCAACGCTTCCGACTGACTGAGGTGTTGAAAGTAGGGTGGCCTGGCATCAATCACGCCCTTAACGGCATCGTCGGAAGCTGCTTGCGAAGTTGTCGGCATCATTCGAAACCAGTAAGTAGGGGCTGCAACTCCCGTCGGAAGAGCAGCTTCTCCTCCATAGCAGGTTCCAGCTCAAGCACCACGACTCGTCCCTCCTGAAGCGCAGGGGGAGGCGCAGATGTCGTTGTGACGATGAATTGGAAAGGGACTTCGTCGCCTTTACCCAGTTGCTCCGCCGCTTCGGCCGCGGTGAGAAAGAACTCTCGGTATAGGAGCTCACTCATGTCGGCCTCCCTGGGGCAGTCGTGAACAAGAAAGCCCGGGTGGTTGCTGGCCTCCGATACCGCCGAGTCGAGCAGGAACACGACGTCGCCGAGCAGCACTTCCAGCACCTGGTAGGCCTCGCCACCACGCGCCACTTCGAAGGGGCGAACTTCATGTCCCGGGACGAACCTCGCGTGCCCAGCGGCACCGAGGAGCCTAGTGGCCACGGCTGCCGTCATGGCCTTGACGGCATCGACCCTCGATGACTGCTGAGACCTTCGGCTGACTTCGTCCGCCCGAAGGGTGCCCAGAGCTGCTTCGAGCTCCTGAAGTTGTCGCCGCGCCTCGACCAGCTCAGCCGTGTCACCGCCCTGGGCTCTTTGGGTGTGCTTCACCTGAAGCTCATCCCACGACTCCTTCAAGAACGTCCGAGTGCTCTCGCTGGTGGCGATGCGAACACGCAATCGGCGAAGTTCAGCCTTCTTCTCCGAGATGAGCCGCTCTTGGTCAGCGACATCCTTCTCGGCCTTGTCGAACACGCTCTTGCTGGTCTGATAGCGTTCGGCAAGCAAGGAGGCGCTGGCCTTGGCCTGCCGACCGTCCTGGAACCAAGTCATGTTGACAGCGTTCCTATTCTTCTGGACGTGCTCGCACGCGCTGAACTCGACATTTCCTGGGTCGCAGCGCCCTTCCAGGCCAGCCAGGCGGTCGCGAACCTTGCTCAGTCGCTCGAAGTCATCATGATTCGCGTCGACCAGGGCTTTGGCGATCTCGGTGTCAAGCCTCGCCAGTTCACGAACTTTGGTCAGATCACGCAGGCGCACATGTTCGTCGGCCAGGACATCCTCCGCCTGAGCCGCTTCGCTTTCCCATCGGCTCTCGTCTTGCTCGGCGGCCAGCAGGGCGGCTTGAACACGGGATTCGACCGATTCACCGACCGTAGTCGCGAAGACGGGTTCGTCCTCTTCCGCACGCACCCGCAACCGCAATTGGCGGTCGGCATGGGTCAGCGCAAAGGCCGGCGTTCTTTCGAGCTCAGGGATGTGCTCCTTCCACTGTTCGACCTGCTTCTGCTTGGCCTCGATGTCACGCAGCAGCTGGTCCAACTCCTGGTCCAATAGACCCAGTACCGAGCCGACCAGCAGCGGCGGGTCTCGCCGTGACCGCTTGAAGCCCAGGCCCTCGCCTTCGCGCCAGTGGTAGAAGCCGTCGAATCGGGTTCGCTGTTCCCGGATGCACCAAGCCAGTAGATGGCGCCACTCGAGCAGCTGATTTGTCCCTGGCAACGAACGGGCCGCAAGCCGGCCAATCGAGCTCTGCTCGAGAGCACCGCCGTAGCCGTCGAAGTCGTTCGGGGCCGTGCCATCGAGCAACAGGTCCAGAGCGTCGCATTGCGCTGCCATGGAGTGGCTGTACAGGCCGTATGGCCGGAAGACTAACCAGGCAGCGCCATCCACATGGACCTTCGCCGCTACTCCGCCTTTGGGAAAGCTACCAGCGGCCTTGCTGCGCAGAGTGGTGATGGCTGGCGCATCGTCGCTCAGCACGTACCTCAGCAACAGGCACAGCGAGGTCTTTCCGACGCCATGACCTGCGCTCGCCAATCCCGAGGCGTTGTTCGAAGCGGACTCCTTGGCCCAGACAATGTTCAGCCCCGTGTGAAGGTCGATGGTGCGTGTGAACACCAGCGGCTCGCGCGATTCGAGCAGCCATATCGTTTCAACCCATAGCCTGGGTTGAGCGCGGACCGGTTCATATGCGTTGAGCCAGGTGGACATCGCGCTCTCTTAGTCCGTACCAGTTGCCTCGGGGCCTGCGGGTGCAGCGACGCTTCTCGCTTCCTCCAACGCCACGCGGCGGGCTTCGGCTATCCAAAGAAGCCGAGCGGCTTCAGACTGTTCCGGCAATTGGATGATGTCGCCCGGAGGCGATCCGGTGCCACGCGTGAAGTTCGGCGCTCCGCCCTGAGTGGAACGAACGAGCACGCCGGCGGCCTCGAGGCGCTGAACGATCGGCAGAACGCGGGCCAGGAGCGGCGCCACGTCTGCACTCTCAATCGAATCCCGTAGGGCACCGAAGCGCAAGCCATCAACCGGGTTCAGATAGTGCTCTGCCGACGGTATGGCGGCCACCGCCGACTGGATCTCGACCAACGAACTGCTCTCTGTTCGCACGGCAACCAGCGCGGCCACAAGGCCGGCCAGCCTGCCTTCTTCGGCGTTGCGAATCATCCCTTGCGCGGAATACGACACGCGAGCCGGTTGCGATGTGGGTGAGATGCTGGCCTGCTCGTCCCAGGCCTCCAACACCAGCCTCCGCGTCCGGTACTCCCCAAATGCGCGTATCTCGCCATCCTTCAACACCCGGAAAGTTTCGCTGGGGTAGTCGTCGCCCATCACGTCTTTGGGGTCGAGGATGTAGCGCAGCTCGTCGCGGGTGAGGCCGTAGAGGCGAGCGTAGTAGGCGTCCAGCTCGGCACGGAGGTCAGCGCGACGCTCTGGGTTCCAGGCGAAGGGACTGCCCCGCTCGGCGGCGGGACGCGGGTCGTAGGCAATGAGGTCCTGGCCCCAAGCCTGCAGGTCGTGTGCGGTGTAGGTAAGTTCGAGGACGCGAGGCACGACGAACGCGAGGTCTGCGTCCGTGTAGCGGTCTGGTGGCAAGGCCGGCAACTGCTTCATAAAGTAAAAGCTAAAGTTGACTCCACCAACCTTCTGGCGCGCAACGAAGTCGAAAGGGAGCGAGTTCAGGCTACCAATGAAGGCTGCACACGCTGCGGGTGAAACGGTCCCGCCCGGAAACGAAAAGAGAAAGATACTGTCGCCTTGTGCTGTTCTTGGCATGACAGTTGCGATAGTTGTTCGTTCGTCAGTGGATCGCGAATTCCTTCGCCACCCCATCAACCACCGCGGGCTGCGGCGGTTGAGCCACTCGTCAAGTAGCGACCGCACCGCATCGACCAACGAGCTCGCGTGCATGGCCTCAGCCAGCGCCGCCAGCTCGGCGTCGTCCAGATGGGCGTCCCCGTTTTGCGTGGCCCACTTTGGGAACTCAGCGAGTGCCTTCTTGGTCGTGAAGCCTTCGCCGCGCAGCACATCACTCAGGCCCGGGAAGCGAGCCTTGAATTGCTCTTCAGTCGCGGCTATATGAGGCTGGGCTTGGGTCGAGGACCAACCCTCGGCAGCGGGCGCGGCGCCCGCCGTACGATGAAACAGCTCGCCGGCCATCCACTGCGCCATGGCCAGAAGCCCGTCGGTCAGCGCTTTTTCCTGCCTCACGGCGTCTGCTAACTCGTGGGCCTCATGCATGGCCAGCCATGCACGTGCCACACGCGGGGGCACACGGGCAATGCGCGCTAGAACCTCGCGTTCATCAACCCAGTAGCGCGGGCGCACCGCATAGGCGGGGTCGGTCTTTTGGGCCTCGCTGACATCGGCGGTTTCCACCTCGCCCGCTGCGCCGCTAGCGGCGTTCACGTAGGTTGCCCATCGGTGGTCAAACTGGTGAATCATCTTCGCCTCGTATAGCGGCAGGCGCTTGGGTGTGTCAGATAACGCGGGCGCGTCGGCAAAGAGGTCGCTATCGTTCGACATGTCAAACATGCGCTGGAATGAAATGCCCCACGGATTCATCTCCGGGCGCAGCACATTGCCAACTTCGTCAGTCTCGCTTTCGGCGATGAGCACGGGCGCAGCACGGTAGAGCTTCTTGGTCAGTTCGGCATCGCGCTCGCTGCGGAATACCGGGCAAGTGCGGGTATTCGGGTTGATGAGCGTGAACTCGTTTGGCGTCAGCGTGAAGCGGCGTCGTGGGTCACCCAGATGCTCCACCTGCGTGGCAAAACATACGAACTCTGCCAGGGAGGCTGCTCCCAGGGTCAGCAGTGAGAACTTGTAGCTTCGGTGCACGGCGGGAAAGACCGCGTCGCTGTTCTCGAAGTCGTACAAACAAGCCAAACGCCCGTTGCCAGCGATTTGACTGAAGTAGGCCTTGGTGGAGTCGTCCGTGGCAATGCCAGTGGGTACGATGAAGCCAGCACGCCCCGAAGGTGCTGTGGCTTGCAGCAATGTCTCGGCAAACAGCGCATACGTATTGACGTCGCCCACGCCAGTGAGCGGGTACCGCCGGCTGTCGTGGGCGAAGATGCTGGCGGCCTCGGCACCGCGGCGCGCGGCGATGAAGCTGGCGTGCAGCGCTATCTCGGCCCGGTTGGGCGGTGTTAGTCCCTCTGCGCGTTCCAAGTCCGGGTTCACGCTGTGTAGGAGTACTCCTTCCCGCAGCAACTCAATGCGCTGGGTGCGCTCCGCCTTGTTCTTGGCCTGGGCCACAAGCGGACTGCGAGTGGCAAAGTACTCCTCCTCCTGCAGCTTGATACGCTCCCAAGGCGGGTTGCCCAGCATCACGCTGAAGCCGCCCTTCGCCGCAACTTGCGGGAATTCCAGCCACCAGTGGAAGACAGCGTGCTGTCGGCACAGCGCCTGCGCGGCACCCTCCAACTCCGGACTGGTGGGCTGGCCACTCATCACAGCCCAAAGATGTCCGGACAGAGGCACTGCATCGATGGCTTTAGGCAGCTTAGGCACCAGGAATGCAGCGACGTAGGTGTCGGCCATGCGTGAGAAGGTGCTGCGCTGTGCCTCAACTTGGTTCTCCGACCAAACTTGGCGCTTTGCTGCTAGGCGTTCCGGGGTGTCGTCGCCCAGGGCCTCCACGCTCACTGCCTGCGCAACCAGGCCCGCCTGGGTGAGTAAATCTCCCGCAGCAATCTGGCGCCAACTCTTCAGGTCGGCTTTGTTCTGCTTCTTCAGTGCTTTGGCGACCTCCCTGTCGTCACCCGAGAGCGCCGCGTAGGCCTCGTCCGGGATACCCTGTTCCAGCACCTTGGGGTCGAGTACACCCAGCAGTGCGTCACCGACGCGCAAGTGGTGGTCCACGAAGCTCAGCGGTCGATCGGGCGAGTAGGCCTCCAACCACAGCGCCGTCTTGGCCAACTGGATAGCCATGGGGTTCTTGTCCACGCCGTAGATGCAGTGGCTGACCACATCGCGCAGCGCGTGTCGGTAATCGGCGGGCGTGGGGGCGCCTCCCTCGCGCTCCGCTGCCGCTCGGTTCAGCGCCACTTCGTCGGCGAGGCGCCGCCCGGCGGAGAGCAGGAAGTGGCCGCTGCCGCAGGCTGGGTCGCACACGGCGAGCGCGAGCAGCGCTTCCACCGGACGTTCGGGGTTGGCCTTCACCGTCTCCGCGATGACGGGCTCCAGCGCGCTCTTGATGAGCTCCTGCACCAGGCTGTCGGGCGTGTAGTAGCTGCCCGTGAGCTTGCGGTTGTTGCCCTTGGTGCTGGCATCCGTCCCATCGTCGCCGACAAAGGCCAGGCGGGCGGTCGTGGGTGTCGCCAGGCCCTGCAGGTCTGGCACCAGCTCCAGCAGGCTCTCGTAAACGCTGCCCAGTTCCTCCGGGCCCATGTCGCGGTAGTTGACGCGTGAGAGGCCGCCTTCAGCGCGGAACCAGCCAAGCTGGAACACGGCGGCCAGCAGGTGGCGGTTGTCGAGCTGGGCGGCGTCCAGGCGCGAGCACTGGTCGACATCGAACAGGCCGCCAAGAGCGGGCAGGCCCAGAGCCGGCTGGCCACCGGCCAGTGCTCCGAAGGTGATGGTCAGTGCCTGCCAGAGATCGGCATGGCGGTCGTGCTCGCTGCGGCGCACGGCGCGCTCGCGCAGCCAGGTGAGCGAGTACCCGGCCAGGTAGCGGGCTTTGGCCCCGTCACTGGCGTCCGGGGCGAAGACCAAGCGCTCGCCGGTGCCGCGGTCACGGCGGTCTTCGACCGTGGCCAGGAAGATGAGGCGGTAGACCAGGCGGAGCAGCTCCTCGAAGAAGGCTTGGCGGTCGTAGCCGTCCTGGGTGCTATGCAACGAGGCGCGCAAAGCGCCATTGGCGGGGTGGGAGAGAAAGCCAGTGCCCAGGGCACGCAGCGCCTCGGCCACTTGGTAGCGCAGCTTGCCGCGCACGGTGACGCCGGCTTGCTGTCCAGTGGCACGCCAGCGTTCCCAGGGGCAGTCGGAGGGCGGTGCGTCGCCGCTGCCGAAGCGTGAGGCATGGGCCAGCAGCCAGAACGCGCTGAAATCGGCCAACAGCTCTTCGGTGAAAAGGGCTTCGAGGTCGACCTCAATGTAGGCTGGGCGGGTGAGGCTGGCGTTGTCGCGCAAAACGCGCAGCGTCAGGCCGTTGCTGACGATGGCCCAGAGAGAGGCATCGCTGGCGTTGAGCGCTTCCTGCGCCAGCATGAAGGGGCTGCGGCGGCGGGTCTTGCCGGTATCGGGGTTGAGCTCGCCGAAGCGCTCGGTGGCCAAGTCCAACGGTTGGTCGAATCCGGCGAAAACCAATGGCACGTGGCCGCCGCTTCCCGCGTGGCCGATGGCGTACTGGTGGCCCGCATGCTCGATGGCTGGGCAGCGGGCTGCATCGGTAAAGTGCAACACCTCGCGCAGCAGCGGCAGCAGCCATTCGCGTAAGGTGACTTCGTGCGGCTGAACGTCCTGGCGGCGGCGCAGGGCCTGGAAGTCCTGCCAGAGGGTGAGCGCAATCTTGAAGTCGCGGGCGATTTCATCGCGCAGCTTCAAGCCCTTGTTGATGCGGTACTGCGGTTCGGTCTGCTCGCTGGCCTTGGGGTCGGCCAGCAAGGTGAGACGGGTTAGTTCCTCGGCAGGGATGAGGCCGCCTTCGACGCGGATGGCACGATAGGCGAGCTGGTGAATGGGGCGTTTGGCCATGGTCTCAGGCTCCCATTCCATTGGTCGCGGCAGCAGCGTCTGGCAGCAGCACGTAAAGACCCATCACGTCCACCGGCAGGCTAGCGGTGACCTGGTAGCTGCCGCGGCCTTCGGCCGCCTCGCGCACGCGCCGGTGGTCAGCCAGTAGCGCCTGTGCGCGGGCCTTGGCCATGGCTTCGAGCTGCGGCTGCCAGTCGGGCAGGGCGTCGAGCGCGGTCTGCAATTGGCGGTCGCGCAGCGGCGCGGGCATGTTGCGCGTGGCTTCAGCGCCAAGGAGTTGGCGCGTCGCATCGGGTGGGAGTTCGGCGAATGGGTTGGCGCCGCTGGTGGCAACGGCGACGGCTTCCTCGCACATCAGCAGGCGGATCTGGCTGCCGAAGGAGACCGTGAGTTGATGGCGGATGCGCAACAGCAGCACAGTGGTCTTGAGCGACACGCCTTGCACGAAGGCGGCTCCGGCGCGGGCTACGGCTGCGTCATCAGTGACGGCGGTGGATTCGTCCAGGGCTTGCTCCAGCAACATGTCGGCCAGCACGGACACCAGCGGATGCGTGCGGTGCATGAAGATGGCGCCCTGGGCGGCGGGCTGGTGAAAGTCGATGCGCAGGGTGTCGGAAACCCCCTCGGCGGCGAGGCGCTCGCGCACGGTCTCGGGCAGATGCGCGGTCAGCAGCTTGAAGTGCTGCTTCACGGGCTGCAGCGGGGCACCGAGTTGGGCCGCGGCTCGACTGACGAAGCGCTCGACCTCGGTCTCTCCTCCCAGCACTGCGGTGGACTTGCGCCATTCGGGCAGCACGTCTTCTGGCTTCAGCCGACGTTGCGCAAAGATACTGCGGTTCTGCTTGGCCTTTTCCTTGGCGCTTTGCCAGGCGAGTTCGATTTCCTTGGCGGGTTCACCGAACAGGTCCAATTGCGATTGGGCGTTGAGCGTACCTTTGCGTAACAGCACCGCGTTCATCAGTGCCTGGGTGAGCTTGCCCTCGTTGTCGGGCATGGGAACAAGGACGCCAAGTTCCTTGCGGATGCTCTCGGCCTTGCGCAGGATGACCTGCAGCACTGCGCCGTCGACCGGATTGTCTTCACCATAGAGCATGGTGCTGCGCACCTCACGGGCCTTCTGGCCGAAGCGATCGACGCGGCCCTCCCGTTGTTCGTGACGGGTCGGATTCCAGCTCAGGTCGTAGTGAACAACGGCGGTGAACAGGCTTTGCAGGTTGACTCCCTCTGACAGGCAGTCAGTAGCGACCAGTATGCGGGCTTCGCTTTCAGCCATTTGCGCGACGGCGTCTTCGCGCTCCACGGGCGTCAATTCTCCTGTCACCGCCTTCACCGCGGCGGCCTTGAACTTATCTCCTAGCGCGGTCGCCAAGTAGTGCGCCGTCGCGATGTAGCGGCAGAAAACGACGGGCTGGAAACCCTCCTTCAGCAGCAGGGCCAGGTGCTCCTGCAGCTTGGCGAGCTTGGGGTCGTTCTGCTGGCCGGCCAGAGCCGCAGCGCTCGTCATCAGTGCTTGTAGCCGCTGGCTGTCCTCGGTCTGGGCGCCGGGCTCGATGTCGTCGGTGGAAAGGGCATCGTCGGTGCCGTCCAGCACGCGATCGCTGGCCTGGGCTTCGAACTCCTCCAGGGACGCGGCGTCCATGCTTTCAGTCTCGCCCAGTGCGCCTTGCAGGCGGGTACGCAACGCGTTGACCGCTGCCGCCGGCGACGATGAGATGCAGCGAAGAAGCGCCAGCGCCGCCCACCAGTTCATGCGCTGCTCGCGCAGGCCCTGGCTTTCGGAGCGCTCAACCAGTTCGCGCGCGTAGGCAAGCACGTCGTTGAACAGCTGGCCCCAGGTGCCGGTGAGCTTGTAGGTGATTTCTGCGGTGCGCCGTTCGGGGAACATCGAGGTGTCCTGCCACTCAGCGATGTCCGGTCGGCGGCGTTGGACAAAATGGCGGGACAGATCCTCGCGCAGGTCACCGCGCTGACCTGCCGGGAGGTCCTTCAACTGCGTGAAGTCGGGGTTGAGCAAGCCGAGCAGATTGAAGAAGGCTTCCTCGTCGCCGCTGTGCGGCGTGGCGGTCAGCAGGACCAGATGGCGCGTCGCATCGGCTGCCAGGCCCTTGAGCAACTGGTAGCGTTGCTGGCGGCCCTGGCCGGCCTGGGTGCAGGTGTGCGCCTCGTCGACGATGACGAACTCGGGACAGAAACGTTGAAAGGCCTCGCGGCGGCGCTCGGACTTGATGTAGTCCAGACTCACCACCGTGTAGGGGTTGGCATGGAAGACCGAGGTGCCGGGCAGCAAGTCGCGCTCCAGGCGGTCGGCGGTGTTGGAGCGCACCACCACGGCAGGGATGTGGAAGCGCTCGGCCAACTCGCGTTGCCACTGTTCGCACAGGTGCGGAGGGCATAGCACCGCCAGGCGCTGGACCTCGCCGCGGTCGAGCAGCTCACGGGCGATGAGCGCGCCTTCGATGGTCTTGCCGATACCGACGTCGTCGGCAATCAGCAGGCGCACGGTGGGCAGCTTCAGCGCCATCAGCAGCGGCACGAGCTGGTAGGCGCGCGGCTCCACGGCAATATTGCCGAAGCTGCGGAAGGGGCCGGCGCCGCTGCGCAGCTTGAGTTGCAGCGCGTCCAGGAGCAGTTGGCTGGCGGAATGGTTGCGGGCCTGCGTAACGCTCGGACAGGGAAAAATGGCCGGCTGTACGGGTTGGCGCTCCAGGGGTAGGTAGATGAGTGTTTCGTCACGCTCGCCTCCGCCCAGGGGGCGAAGCCGTAGGGTCTGCGTGTCGGATTCCGGAAGGACGATCCATTCGCGACCGCGGGCCGCAACCAGGCTGCCTGGAAGAAATTCCAGCGTCGGAGCATTCATGTGTTGTCAGGCCTTGCCCGGACCGAAAAGGTCGGCATTGTTCTTGAAGATGTCAGGCCAGCGGGCCTGCTCCTTGGGGAAGCGCGCCACCAGGTAACCCAGGTCGTCGAGCGTGCGGTCGACGGCTGCGTCCGCGGCACGCTGGGCTGCACTCTCGTGATGGGGCCCGTCGACGAAGACGGCGAGATTCAGGTCGTCGTAGAAGAAATCGGCACAGGCGTTGGCGTTGGCAAGCGTGTGCTGTCCACGGTCAGGCTTGCGGTATCCGTGCTCGTTCACATGCTCCAGCCAAGCCCGCTCCAGCGAGCTTCCCGCCGTTCGGGCCAGCTCGGCGTCGTGCTCCTGCGGTGCTCGTCCCTGGGTGCCCTGATGCGCCCGGGCCGCGGTCAGGCGGCAGAGGACGTCCAGCAGCAAGCCGCCGGCGGCCTTGTCCTTGCGGTCGATGAGCCTGTGGTCAGGCTGGTTGTAATAGGACAGCAGGCAGCGATAACAGCCGGCCTCGCAGAGTGGCTTGCCGTCGTGGTCGAGCTCTTCGGTCAATGCCTTGCGAGACCAACCTTGTCCGACAGGTGGAGGCTGGAAGTGCATAACCTCCAACGCCTTGGCAGCGACAGCTGAAAGAGCCTCGGGTTCGGTGGCCAGGCGAGTCAGCACGCCCGCGCCCCCCTCTGCAGCCTCGAACAGAAGGATGGACTGGCGGTTGTCGTGCGTGGGCAGTGGCTCGGCCATCAATTCGCTTTCTTCGAGCTGGTAGACCGCCTCGATGCCTCGCTTGAGTGCGTACTGCAGCGTGGTCAGGGTCTCCGCCTCGAGAACGCCCAACCGATGGTGCGGACGCACGATGAGAATGTTCCGACGATCCTCGACGTAGGGGACGATGCGCTGCGGCGGTGTCTTGTCAGGCGGGGCATCGCCTTCGGTCTCCGTCTCACCGTTGCCGTCGTCTACGCCGCCGACCCAGTGGCCGGTGACCGGGTTCATCATGAAGCCCTGAATGGCCTTTTCCTTGCGGCGGCGCCACCCGAAGTTCATGCGCCAGACCGTCGCGGCTGGGCCGTACTGCATCTCCAACAGTGGCCCCTGGTCGTCCTCAACGACCGTGGTGACCATCTGCAGCTTTCCTTCGGCCTCGGCGAATTGCAGGGTGGTCTGCATCTCGTAGCCCTGGCGGACACGTTCTTCCTCGTTCGCGGTGATGCGCTCGGCCCGTTTGGTCGAGACGTTTTCGATGCGGTAGAGGCTCTTGACCTCGGGCGCTTCAGACAGGGAGGCGCCGCAGGAAACACAACGGTCGGCATCGCGCTGCGAGCGAAAATGGCCATAGCCGCAGGACGGGCACAGACGAGCGACTTCCGTGGGCAGACGGGCGCCCTCGCTGACCTGGTCGTGCCCGGTGATGGTGAGCAGTGCCTTGGTGACGCGGTACTGGCTGCCTTCGTGGTAGATCAGGCTATAGGGGCCGAACTCGCCCAGCGCGAGGAAACGGGGGCGGGATAGGAAGCTCTCGCGGCCAATGGAGCCGCGGCGCGCGGGTAGGTAAGCCAGCAGCGGCAACCGCGGGAAGTTGTACCCGGGCAGGAAGCCCTGGCTGGCGAGGTAGCGGTAGGTGTAGAAGTCGCTGTTGAAGGCGCTGTCGCCGGCCAGCAGCAGGTCGCGTTGCTTGCGGGCCTCGTTGTGCCGCTGCTGGGCCTCGCGGCGCTCGCGTTCGCTGGCAGCGGGGTTGTTCTCGATTTTGAAGTTCAGCTCGATGGCCTGTGCCGTGGCACGGTACAGGTCGCGCCAACGCTGTAGTGCACCGTCGAACTCGTTGTAGGCCCGCTGGAAGACGGTTTCGGTCCAGTGCTCGCTGTACCAGGGAGCGTTCGTAGCGGTCAACTCGCTGGACAACATGCCCAGCACCTTGAGCCCGCGCTGAAGTGCCCGTTTCTTGGCCTCGGCCTTGTCGAGGTCGATGGCCATCTCCTGGGTGATCGGCAACTTTTCCGGCTGGTTCATATCCAGCAGGTCGCGCACGCTATTGCCGAGACGCTTGCCGGTTTCAGCCAGCCAGATGGCGTGCATGTGGCTTTTGACCAACTCCAGGTTGGCCAGGTCCAGCGTGGGCGCGTTGACTTGCCCATGCACCATCCGGACAGGGTCGCGGAAGTAGTACTGGTCGTGCGGAGACTGGCTTGCACAGTAGGTGATGACCAGAGCCGGTTGGCCGGCTCGTCCGGCCCGGCCGCTGCGCTGCGCGTAGTTGGCCGGCGTGGGCGGCACGTTGCGCATGTAGACCGTGTTCAGCGACGAGATGTCGACGCCAAGCTCCATGGTCGGGGAGCAAAACAGCACGGGCAGCCATTCGAGCTCGGTGCCGTTCTTTTTGCGCCACTCGTCGCGATCTTTGTCGGTGTATCGGAACCGAGCCTCGCGCTCGAGGCGGTCGTCTTGCTCGACCTGAGCGGTGTGCTCACGGGCCTCAAACTCGAAGAGTTGGTGCACTGGGCTGGCTAGCAGCCCCGCGATGTTGCGGTACAGGCCTCGGAAGAACTTGTTGTCCTCGGCCTGGCGTTGACTCTGGCCCGGGCCAGTTTCCCACAACAAGGCGGTACCGTTGAGCTGCCAGCCGGTAAGGCCGACATCCGTTTCCTCGCGCTTGACCATCCCGTAGGACTCCGCGGCCTTTAGCAGCGCGCCGACGACCTCGGGGTAGGTCTGGTCGTTGATGTGTTTGTAATACGGGTTGCCGCCACCCCATGTGCTTCCCTGGCGCAATTGCTTGCCCAGGCGCGAGCGACTGGAGCCGATGACCAGAAAATCTTCGATCTGAATGCGGCGTCCACGGCGGTCGGTCTCTTCGCGTGGGCGAGAGGTGACGAACCACCGGGCTGGCAAGGGGCGCTCATCTTCTGTAAAGCCCCAGGGCTCGCGCAGGTTGGCGTAGCTCTGCGTGCGCAACTGTTCGAGTTCGGTGCGATCGAGGTAGCGCGTGGCGATGCACAGCCCCTGGCGCATGAAATCGAACAGGGCGCGCAGCACCGCGGCGCGCTCGGCAGGGGTAGCCGCCTGCAGGACCAGCGGCGCCTCCTCCCACTCGGCCGTGTCGGCAGCGAGGTCGTCAATGTCCTGATAACCGATTCGGATCAGGCCCAACTGCTCGAGGTTAGGGTTGTTGAAGCGCCAGCCACGCCGCAGGTCGAAGTACGTGCGGTAGCCCAGAATGCCGCGCATGGCCTCCTGGACCTGCCGACGGGTGTTGCCCTTGACTTCGGGCTGCTGCATGTACTCGGCGCGCACAGCCGGGTCGTCACGGTGGAATCCCAGGGCCTCGAATACCGCGTTGGCGACCTCACGTTCCGACAGGGCCTGGCCGCCACCCTTTTGCACTGCGGACAGCAGCGCTGCACGCGTCAGAAGCACTTGCAGGAAGTCGTTGAAGTGACCCGCCTGCAGCGCGGCATCTTGTCTGTTGTCGGAGAAGCCCAGCACCTTCTTGGCTTCGGCAGACAGTTGTTGGTCCTGCTCGTAGAGGTAGCGCAGCGCCGACAGCGTGAGCATCGTCGTGGCGGAGCTGCGGCCCTCACCGGACAGCGAGGTGAGGCGCAGGGCATCCTTGCCCGAGGAGGCGTGCGAAACTCCGCATGCCAAGCAGAAGCGGAAAGCACCGGGGATGAACCAGGCCTGCAGGCCGCTGTCTGCCGTCGTGACCCCATCAGGGCGAACCTTGACGGTCTGCGGCACGAACTTGCGCTGCCCAGACTTGATGCGCCACTCGCCATCGGCACGTTCTTCCAGCCAGGTCTCGGGGTAGCGTTCCAGGGTCTCCGGCTCCCAGAGGCCGCGACCGTCGGGCATCAGGAAGCCGAACTTCACCTGGTCATCGTCGTGCTGGCGCTCGTCGATGCTACGGACGTCGAAGGCACGGCCCTCAGGGCCGTCGGTGTCCCAGACTGGGATGTACTCCTGACCGCAGTCGCGGCAGAAGTGGACGTGGTAGTACCTGCGCTGGCGCTCGTCGTCGCCCGAGACGAACTGCTGGCCGTCCAGCGTAATGGCCCGATGGCCTGGCGCCTCAAGAGACGTGTAGACCTTGCCCCCGCCGGCGATGAACTGGTGCAGCTTGAACGCGAAAAGGCTCTTGCCGGCGCCATCGGTGATGGCGTAGGCGCGGAGCATGAACTGCTGTAAGTAGGCCAGGCAGCTCTCGATAGATTCTCCGGACGCCTCGTGCAGTAGTTGTGACGCATCCGCCAAAGTGCGCGGCCGTGCGCGGCGCGGCTTGTCGTCCTCGTAAGTCAGACCAAGGGTGAGCTCGACCCACACCGACATCGGATGTGCGGCCATGGCCTCGAAATTGAGGTCCGGCGGCACGCCAGCGCGGATAGCTGGGCCAAGCTCGCTCTGCACGGTGGCGAGAGTTTGGTTCTCGGGCGTGGTGCGTCGGAGGGTCTCGGTGATGACGTTGCGGTCAGCGATGGGAGTGCCGAAAAGGCGCCGGGCCACATTCGCGACGACGGCATTGCGTTCCATCTGCGTGCCTTCGGATGCCATCGTAGCCGAGGTGCCAATACAGATGAGTTCGTCGGACAAGGCCTCACGCACGCGCCTCACCAGAAGTGCGACATCCGCACCCTGGCGCCCACGGTAGGTGTGCAACTCGTCGAGGACCAGGAAGCGCAGGCCCTTGGCATTGCGCATCACCGCCTTGTCGATGTCGTTCTGCCGGGTCATCAACAGTTCGAGCATCATGAAGTTGGTTAGAAGGATGTCCGGCGGCGTCGCAGCCATGGCCTGACGCTCGTCGTCCGACTCCTGCCCGGTGTAGCGACCGAAGCTCACAGCCGGGCCGGCCGCGCCGGCGCCCAGGAATTTCTTCAGCTCCTCGAGTTGGGAGTTCGCCAGCGCATTCATCGGGTAGATGACGATGGCGCGTGTGCGAGGCGTGAGGTCCGCCTTCTTCGCCTTTAGACAGGCGTCGACGATGGGGATGAAATAACTAAGCGACTTACCGGAGCCCGTCCCAGTGGTCAGGACGTAACTCTCACCAACCAGCGCAAGGCTGATGGCCTCGGCCTGGTGTTTGTGCAGCGGCAGCGTTGTGCCGACTGAGCTGACCGATTTGCCGAGCCGGAAGATGTCCGAGCACTCGGGGCTTAGCTGACCTGCCTGGACAAGCTCGTCAACAGTGCCACCTGAACGGTAATTCGGGTTGATTTGGATGAGCGGCTCAGGCCAATAGCGCTGGCTGTCGTATTCCTGGTCGACGAAGGTCCGAATGTCGTCGGACCGAATGCGCGTGAAGCTGCGCGTGAACTGCTCGTACTCGCCGACGATGTGTTCTCGGAATTCGAAGACGTCCACTGCTTCTCCCCTGTTTGGTCACTCAGCGGCTCTGTGACTTCCTTGCCTGGGCCTTGATGCCTTGTTCACGACAGTGCTCGCGGACCAGCACTTCTATGAAGTTGGACAGCGTCCGGTGTTCCCGCTCCGCCGCCAAGCGAATCAGCTCCTTCAACTCGGGTGAGACCCGAAGATTGAGGGTTTCCGTCTTGCGTTCCATGGAAGCATCCACGCGGTTGAGTATTGGAAATGTAACGCACATGCGCGCCCACGAATCTCGGCGACCTCGTCAATTTTTGGCTACCCATTTTCGCCGCAGATGCGGGCCCACCCCGCGGAGTCGAAGCATGGCCCGCACCATTGGCAGCGGACTGGAAAAACATGAATTGGCGGACCGACATCACAGCGACCAAGACGCCCTGCATCGCCTATGCCGAGCATGTGACATGACCAACGCGGGCGATCAAACCCGCGGCCGCCAATCCGAGGCACTGCGGCGGGCCATGGGCGCAGAAATCCTGACGCTGCTGGGAGACCCGCAGGTCGTCGAGATCATGCTCAATCCGGACGGCACACTCTGGGTCGAGCGACTCGGAACGGGCATGTCCTGCGCGGGCCGCGTCGACGCCATACGGGCGCTCACCATCGTCACCACGGTTGCGGCCATGCTCGACACCGTGGTGACCCCTGAGAGGCCGATTCTCGAGTGCGAACTGCCGCTGGACGGTAGCCGCTTCGAGGCGCTGGTCCCGCCGCTCGTTGAGCACGCCTGTTTCGCGCTCCGCAAGAGGGCGACCCTGGTCTTCAGCCTCGAGGACTATGTATCCAAGGCGATCATGACTGCCCCCCAGCGCACGGCGATCGAAGTGGCCGTCTCTGCGCGGCACAATATTCTCGTGTGCGGCGGAACCGGTACGGGCAAGACGACGCTTGCCAACGCCATTCTCGATGCCGTCTCGAAGCTCGACGCCGGTCACCGTATGGTCGTGATCGAGGACACGCGTGAATTGCAGGTCAACGCCGAGAACGTCGTGTTCCTGCGCACAAGCGACAACACTGACATGACTCGTCTGCTGCGCGCCACGATGCGCCTGCGGCCCGACCGCATCGTGGTGGGCGAGGTGCGCGACGGCAGCGCACTCGCACTGCTCAAGGCCTGGAACACCGGGCACCCGGGCGGTGTCGGCACGGTTCACGCGAACGACGCCGGTGCGGCCCTCATCCGCGTCGGCCAGCTCATTCAGGAGGCCGGCGTTCCGCCCAGTCCGGAACTCATTGCCGAGGCAGTGAATCTCGTGGTGTCGATCAAGCGCACGCCGGCGGGGCGCCGGGTCGAGGAGGTCGTCGCGGTTCGGGGGTGGTCGACTGGCGCAGGCTTCCACATCGAGCGTGCGGACTGACTCCGGGCCCGCCTCGCAGAGTCGAGGAGTCGGCCCAGCATCAGGGGGCCTCGACCTGGAGGAAAACATGCGCAAGCAACTGGGGGCCGCGCCAATCTTTGTCGGCGCTCGAGGAAATCAGGGTGGCGCGGCCTGCCGGACATGAATCCGGCGAGCTTTCTCAATTTCGCTTTGACCCAGGGTGTTCTGATTGATCCGGCACGCTTGCGGGGCGACGGGCGCATCCATCGCGCAGACGTGGGTGAGCAGCCGTCAGGCCGAGGTGACGCAGCCTATCTGTTGCGCGAGGATGGCACCGGCTGGGTGACGAACTTCAAGACCGAGGGCCGGCCGGTCTATTTCCGGCCTGAACTGGCGCGGGAGCTGACCCCGGAGGAGCAGGTCAGGGCCGAGGCTGATCGCCAGGCCTGGCGTGCGGCGCAGGCGGTGCGCCAGCGCGAGGCTGTGCAGGACTCGTTGGCGCGGTGGGAGCAGGCACGCGAGCCACAGTCATTCCCCTATCTCCGCCAACCGGTACTTGACCCCGCAGGTCTGCGGCAGGGCCGGGCGCAGCTGCTCGTGCCCATGCTTGCCATCGACGAATCGGGTGAGCCATCCTGGGTGGGCATGCAGCGCATTGCCTGGGCCAAGGCCGGAGCCTCGCCGAACAAGCGATTCGTCAGCGGCACGCCAACCCGTGGCGCGTTCGCAGCCATCCCCATCAATGGCGCAGATGTCGAAGCGCCCCTGCGGGCCTATGAGGCCGCAAGGGGCGCATCAAAGGTGGCGATCTGCGAAGGCGTTGGCACTGCCCTGGCGATCCACCAGGCCACAGGCCTTCCGGTCCTGGTCGCGTTGTCCGCGCAGAATCTGCCTGACGTCGCGCGCAGCGTGCATGCGCTGTTGAATGGCCAGGTCTTGATCTGCGCCGACAACGACGGCGAGCGCGCCGCCTACAAGGGACAAAGCTACGCCCTGCGAGCCGCCCGCATCCTCGGCGCCGGCCGCACGTTGATCGCTCTTCCGGAGAGGCCTGGCGGTATCACCCCGCCAGGCTACGACGCGCGCGATCAGTTTCGCGATGGCGGCGCGCAAGCCGTCCGCGACGCCATGCAACACGCCATGCACGCGCCCGAGTTCGAGAAGCGCATTCCCGAGCAGTACCGGCCGAGACGGGCCAGCCCGCGGACAGAGACGTCCATTGGGCAGGAACAGTCGGCCGACTCCGCGCTCCAGCGGGGCGTGCCCAGATCTCAACAGGAGGCAGTCATGGAACAAACCCAGACTCAAGGTGATGGCGAAGCGGATCACGCAGCAGGCGCGCAAGCGCAAGCCCGCATGCACGAGCTGACCCTGCGGGAATTCCGCGAACGCGCGGAAGTGATCGGCCTGCAGAACCACGGGCGCCGATGGGAGGTCCGCCTCGGCGCCGAACACGCGTTCTCGGACGCAGCGAAGCCTCAAGCGGCAGTGGACGACGTACACAGGGCCTCGGTCAACAATGCCCTGTTCCTGAACTCGCCGGCACATCGCATCGATGGCGTCCAGAGCACGCTGCCGCCGCCAGCGGTGCTGGTGGATTATCCCGATCTGATCGAGAAATATCAGGATGCCGTCGCGCTGGCGCCAATGGGTGCCGCCGAGTCAAATGGGCATGCCAATGTGCCTGGCGACTCCTTCGCTGAGTTGAATCAAGCGGCCGAAGCTGCCGAGCGCGATCACCCGCCCACGCTCGCGGCGCGGAAATCAGACGAGCGGGTGATGCCGGAATCGAAACTCGAAACGGCACGCTCCAGCGAGCACACTCTGCTGGCCGCGTGGCGCAAATCGGCAACGCCGGTGCAAGAGCTGCGGGCCAAGGCGCTGCATGATCTGGCACGTACCCAGCAGGTCGAGCGCGAGAAGATCGTCGGCGGATTCGATCAGGTGCGGGCGGACAAGGCGAAAGAGCTGGGCGAGATCGACCCCGAGCGCCGCGAGCAGTTCGTCGCATTCGAGATCGCCAAGCAGCTCGAGCAACTGCATCGGCGGCAGAACGCCGAACGCAAGGCGCTGCAAGGCGAATTGCCGCTGGTGCCGACGTTGCGCGATTTTCTCGAGCAGCGAGCCGGGGCCGATGTTGTCGCCGCGCGCATGCTCGAGGATGAGAAACTTCGCGCCGGCGTTCCAGACGTGATTCAAGGGCGCCGGGTCGCCCGGCTGGAGCCGGCGATTTTCGAAGGCCTGACCCACGAGCTCGTGGATGAACCCGAGAAGGCCATTCACTACGCCCATGATGGCGACCGCGTGATGACCGATCGGGGCGGGCGGGTCGATGTCTACTCAATGGATGATCGCGAGATCGAGGCGGCGCTGCGTCTGGCCGAGCAGAAGTACGACATGAAGAAGGGCCTGCAGCTCACCGGCAGCCGCGAGTTCCAGGAGCGCGCGGCCGAATTCGCCGGGCGACTCGGGCTGAAGGTGCAAAACACCGATCTGCTGCAGACCTGGCAACTCGGTCGACTGCAGGCACTGCAAAGTGTCGAGTTCGGCGAGGATGCGCGCCTCGCGGCTCCAGCGCATTTAGTGGGCGGTATCGAACCCGCCAAGGAGGTGCAGCCTCCGGGCAGCGAAGGCCGGCACTACCCCGTGGACCAGAAACGGATGGCCAGCGAGGCCATCCTGGCCAGGATGGATCTCCAGGCGCAGAACGCACTGGACCGCGCCGATGGTCTCGGAGTTCTGGCACCAGGCGAACGCACGGCACTCATGTTCGGTGAGAAGGCGCTGATCGACGAAGGAGATCGGCTGACGCCAATGGGCGTGCAGGTCCGGCAGCACATGCGGGAAAAGATCGAGGGCGAGCGCGAGCAACTGCAGCAGCAACTGCGCACCCGCAACATCGACGAGGAGATGGAAGGACGCCAGCAGCAAGAAGTCGCTCGGGAGGATTCCGTGGAGATCGCGCGCGAGAAGAAGATCGAGCGCGTGCAGGTGCCGCTTGAGGAACGTTCGGTCGAGCCGCCGCGGCAAGCTCCGGCACGGGCGCGGTCAAGGGGGCGCGAGCAGGGCGTCGGGTTGGGATGAGTTGAGCGGACCGGGATGCGGGCCCGCCTTGCGGAGTCCAGGTATCGGCCCCCAGCGGCGGGCCTCAACCTGGAGCGCGCCATGCAGTCCCATCCCGACGTTCTACAACGCCCCGAAGGCGAACCGAACGAGCAGTTCGCCGTCGTCGATGCCACCGACCGGCAGACCGCCGAGAGCCAGTTCGGGGCCGATTTTGACGATGAAGCGGCGGAGGCCAACCATGGCTGACGAGCGCACCACCGCGCAACCCGCCGCAGCGCCGGAATCCAAGCCGCAGCGCGACCTGCGCCAGGAAATCACCGATCAGCTGGTTCAGTCCCTGGACGCGGGGAAAATCCCCTGGGACAAGCCCTGGCAGTCGCTCGATCACGGGCTTCCCCGCAACATGGCCACGGGCCGGGAGTACCGCGGCGGCAATCGCCTGATGCTCATGCTGGAGCAGCTTGACCGGGGCTTCGTCGATCCGCGCTTCGGCACCGTGCAGCAGATCAATGCGCTCGGCGGCCGCGTTCGGAAGGGCGAGCGCGGCATTCCCGCTGAACTCTGGAAGGAGCAGCCATTCTGGGAGCGCCGCGATGTCAACGTCAAGCTCAACGGCATGCGCGTGAAAGTGTTCGGCGAGCGCGACGGCACGGTGCAGATCGGCATGACGACCGACAAGGCGCCCACCCGGAGCGTCAGGACCGCAGATCTGCAGATTTCGCAGTACAAGAACGGCGAGAGCCATCCTCTGGACTGGAAGCAGGCGCGCGCCCTTGATTCCGTTGTCGGGCGGACCTTCACCGTGTTCAATGTCGAGCAGTGCACGGATCTCGGGGTCGAGCCCCTGCCAAGGCCCGAGCCGCGCTTCGACGTCGTACAGCGGGGGGAGCAGATCAAGGCCGCGATGGAGCGCGACGATCTGAAGTTCGCGGAACACCCCAAATTTGCCTTCTACTCGCCCCGGCAGGATGCGGTGCATCTGCCTCCGCGGGGTCAGTTCAACGACGAGAGGGGCTACTACGGCACTCTGCTGCATGAAGTCGGACACGCGACCGGTGCTGGGAAGCGTCTGAACCGCGAGGGCATCACCGGGGAGCACCGATTCGGCTCCGAGGGCTACGCCCGCGAGGAGTTGCGCGCCGAGATGTTCAGCATGTTCATGGCTGCTGAAAGCGGGATCCCGCATGATTCGCAGCGGCACACGGCCTACATCCAGTCCTGGGCCGCGGCGCTGAAAAAGGACAGGAACGAGATCTTCCGCGCTGCAGCCGAGGCCAGCAGGGCAGTGGACTATGTTCTCGGCAAGGAGCAAGGCCTGCAGTTGAGTCAGGAGCGGATGCATCCCGTGAAGGTGCCCGGCGACCTGGACGACGGGTTGGGCGACGCGCCGTCAGACGGTGCGTCCGCGGCGCGCCTGGCGTCTGCCATATTTGTGCACAAGCCCGGCGACGGCGCGCAGCTGGCGCAGAGGCTGTCGGCGGAGAAGCCTCAGCAGGCGAAGATCGTTGAGTCGCGGGAAATCTCCACGAGCGAGTACGACGCTTTCACCGAAAACCTGTTCGCCAATCATGCCTGGCTCGATGGGAAAGGGGGCGTCGAGTCGCTGCCCGATGGATCGCAGCATCGCCACGTGATCGAGGTCACCGCTGCGCAGCGGCAGACCCTGCTGGTCGATCCGTCAGGACATGGCTATGCCCGTATCGTCGGCATCCCTGAGGCAGATGCTGCTGGCGTTGCGGCTCGGGGAAACCTCATCGCTCCCGCACGCGATGACCGCGACGTTGTCGCCAAGATGCAGGGGCAGCGAGACGCCATGAGCCATGCCGTGGTCGAACTCATGAAGGGCCGATATGGGTGGGCTGAGAAGCGGCCTGGCACGCTGGAGAAGACCTATCGCGTCGAGAAGGATCCGGCGAGAGGCGGGGTGGTGATGCAGGGCAAGGACCATTTTGAGACGCCCGTCTTTGCCCATCTCGATCATCCCGGCATCATCCGCCTGGAACACGGCACCGAGAGTCACTTCCATGTCGAGCCGATCACGTTCACGAAGCCAGAAACGATCGCGTCCAACCTCGATGAGTCGGCAAGACATAAGCTTGGAGTTGCCTTCGCGCATCTGGGCGTAACGTCGGTTCAGGACCCGAATCCCGTGCCGACCGAACGCGAGACGCAGGAGCCGGGCGAGCCGGCGCGTCGCGATCGCTCCGATCCCGAGCCGGACAAGACGCCTGTGGATGAGGAGGGCACCAGGCCCGCGCCTCGGCCGCGTGCTCGCCAGGCAGGACGCAGAGCCGTCATGGAGCGCTGACGTCTCTTGACGCCGACTACGCGGCCCGCAAGGCGGGGCCGCCCCTCAACCGCCGCGGCATGACCCATGAGCTCTCCATCAGACGCCCTCTATCACATCCCGAGAGCGCAGAAGGACATCACTCGTTTCGTCTGGACCGGTCTCGGCCTGTTTGCCCTGATGGTGCTGTTGTCAACGTGGGCGGCGACCGAGTACGCGGCCTGGGCACTGGGTTTCAGCCCTGCGCTGGGACGCCCCATGATCGGGCCGCTGCTCTACAGCCCGACTGACATTCTGGTCTGGACGTGGAAATTCAACCGGATCGAATTCGGCGAGGCGGTGATGAGCATTTTCGAACGAGCACACCTGATCATGGGCGTCGGGGGCTTCTTTTCCCTGGTGCTTCCAGTCGGCACCGCCTACCGGCGCACCCGCAAGGCCGACGCGGAACGAAACGATCTACACGGCTCGGCGCATTGGGCCGGCCCGCAAGAGGTCGAGGCCGCGGGCATCCTGCCCGACGACGGGAACAAGGGCGGCGTCCTGTTCGGTGCCTGGGAAGACAGGGGCACCGTGCGCTACTTGCGCCACAAGGGGCCCGAGCACATGATGGTGTTCGCACCCACCCGGTCTGGCAAGGGCGTGGGCATCGTCATTCCAACACTGCTGAACTGGGACCAGTCGGTCCTGGTGCACGACATCAAGGGCGAGAACTGGGCGCTGACCAGCGGATTCCGCCAGAAGGTTCTCGGACAGCGCGCCATCAAGTTTGACCCGAGCTCGCCGGACTCCGCACGCTTCAACCCGCTGCAGGAGATTCGCATGGATGGCAACCTAGTCAAGGACGTGCAGAACATCGCCACGATGATCGTCGACCCTGACGGCAAGGGACTGAACGACCACTGGGCGAAGACAGGCTTCGACCTGATGACCGGTGTGGTGCTGTTCGTGCTGCTGTACTGGGACCGTCGAGGGCCCGATGTCCGGCTGCGCTGTCTACACACCGTGCAGGCGATCCTTTCCGACGGTGGGCCGATCCGCGACATCGCGCAGGAGACCGCGGCGCGCAACCGGGCCGAGGACACGGATCCGCTGGAGGGCTCGCAGGCCGTGATGACCTTCATCCGCGACGTGGCACTCGAGCGCCTGGACTCGACCCAGGACGCGCACGCACGCACCGGCTGGGCGGCGGTGGCGCAGGCCAGCCAGTCCTTCCTCAACAAGGCGCCCAACGAGGCATCAGGTGTACTCTCCACAGCGCTTTCATTCCTTTCGCTCTACCGCGACCCGATCGTCGCTGACAACACCCGCGTGTCGGATTTCACCCTGGAAAGCCTCATGGGTGGCACCGACGTCGACGGCAAGCCGGCAAAGGCAAAGACGGCGTTCTACCTGGTGGTGCCTCCCAGCGACAAGGATCGCCTCAAGCCGCTGCTGCGCCTGGTGATCAATCAGGTCGTGCGGCGCCTCACCGAGGGGATGGACTTCGACGCTGGCGGCGCCGGCAAGAGCCGCTACCCGCACCGCCTGCTGCTTCTGCTCGACGAATTTCCCTCACTGGGCAAGCTCGACATCTTTCAGGAGGCGCTGGCCTTCGTTGCCGGCTACGGCCTCAAGGCGATGCTCATCGTGCAGGATCTGAGCCAGCTCTTTGCGGCCTACGGCAAGGATGAATCCATCATCAGCAACTGCCACATCCGCGTCGCCTATGCGCCCAACAAGGTCGAGACCGCCGAGTTGCTCTCGAAGATGGCCGGGCAGGCCACCGTGAGCCATACGCAGCGCCAATACAGCGGCAATCGGCTGGCGGTGGTGCTGCAGCACGTCAACACCAACGAGCAGATCGTGCAACGCCCGCTGCTCACCGCCGACGAGTGCATGCGGCTGCCGCCGGATGACGAATTGGTGTTCGTCGCCGGGCACGCTCCGGTCTACTGCCAGAAAATTAAGTACTACACCGATGCGGCGCTGGCCGAGCGCATCAAGCTTGGTTCCGCGTCATCGAACGGGCGCGGGGCGTGACATGAACGTTGACCACGCCGCCAACCTCACGCTGCCGCGACCAGGGGGCCGGCGCTGGGGCCGACGGATGTTGCTGGCGATCGGCCCCGTTGCCGGCCTACTGGCTGCAGCCGATGGCCTCTGGTGGTCCGGCTGGCGCGTGAACTTGACCGAAAGCGAACCCCTCGGGTTCTATCGGCTCGCAGCGATAGACCCATCGACCGTGATCCGGGGCGGCGCGCTTATCGAGTTCTGCCCCCCGCCCAGCGTCACGCCAGCGCGTTTTCCGTTTTACATGAAGGGAACCTGCCCCGGAGGCGGCATGCCGATGTTCAAGCAGGTGGTCGGCGTGCCTGGCGATCGGATCGACGCCTCCCTGACCGGCGTTTCCGTCAATGATCGTCCGCTACCCTATAGTGCCCAACTTGCCCGGTCGGCAACCTGGCCCAGGCTGCAGTTGCCGCATCAGGCGCGCGTGTTCGTACTAGGGGTAGACCAGTACTGGGTGTACGGTAGCGGGGCGCGGCCGACGTTGGCAGCCCAAAGCTTCGACAGCAGGTATTGGGGGGCGGTCACACGGGCAGAAATTCGGCGGGTCAGTCCGGCGGCTCCCGACCCAGAATGACCATCGCGGCGCTCGAATTCAACGTTCCAACGCCGTCGATCGTCAAAGAATTCGCCCAAGGTGTCCATGTGCGATATCAACCGCTTTCAGAGATTGCTCAGAAAGTTGGCTAAGCCGTCTCGCGCAGAACGGTCAAGCGCTGCGTCCCAAGCGGGGAGATTTTGTCCGAGCCCAGCTTCGAGTGCCTGACTGAGCAGATCAGCACCCACTAGGCGCCCCGTGGCCAAGGCCTGGGTCTCGGATGCTTCGGATCTCACGATCTGCCAAAGACGCGCGTGTTCGACGGTTGGCTCGACCTGATCGGCGAGGAAGGTTGCGAAGTCGCCGATCGGAAGGGTACCGCGTGCGAGAAGCGCCGCACCCAGTTGAACCGCTACCCGCGTGATTGGCGGCATCGCGCCGTTGAACAGGTAGGCGTTCGGGTCAATACGCTGAGTCTCAAAAACCGCATCTGCAATCGTGTGCCAGAGCCTGACAGGGTCGACCGGCGAGTCCCCCGAGGAGTTGAGCCCAATAAGCCCCCAGGCCAGAACCGGGTAGGCCGGATTATCGAGGTCACGGTGCGTTTGGTAGCTCAGGTGTTCTCGTAGTTCGTAAGTGTCACGCCACAGAATCTCGAACCACTGCACGATGTCTGGCAGTTGGGAGAGCACACCTGCGACGATAGTCGCTTCTGGCGAATTCGTGACGAGCCCTGCTGCCCGGCCGGTGGCGCTCACCAGTCCTTGCCGGATCGCTCCAGCCAGGACCTCGCCTGCGGCTGTCGCATCGCCATGGGCCAGCAAAACCGATGCTTCCGATAAAACACGATCAACTCCCCAGAGGGGTTCCTCCCGGCGTACCCAGGTAAAAATGGCTTCGCCAAGTGGCGTGATACGACCGGACAACCGAACGAGCAACGTATCGCGTAGGGCTCTTTGCACACTCACATCATGCTGAGAGCGGCCAGCTCGACGCGGAGTGTCTCGCCAGATAACGTGTTGCAGCCATGCTCGGCCGATCCAGTTCCCATCGCTACGCGTGAACACGCTGTCAAGTATGTTGTCGAGCCCGGCCTCAGCAACCGCCACCCCCTGGGCATCGACAGTTGCAAGCTTTGTTTCCACCGCATCAAGCAAGACAAAGACGACCACTGGCCCAAGCGGCTCCCCATCGTGTGAGAAAACAGTCGGAGAGGCGCGCACAAGGGAGGCGACCATTTCGAAGTCGAGTGGCAATAGCGGATATCCAAACCCATGCTGGAACGGCACCGGAAACCTCGCCAGCATCTCCATGTAGCGATCGGGCCAGAGCGTCGCGGCAACCCGGTGAGCCCAACCGTCGCTGACCGGCATACCGTCATGTGATGCCCAGATGTCCCGTGACGTCAGCGGCCGCACGGCGACCGCCTCGGCATATCGTCGTAGCCGCTCATTCACCCTGGAGTCCCACTGCATCTGGAGGCGCGCGCCCAGCCGCGCAAGGATGGAATGCTCCTCAGAGGCACCCGCGATGCGGAGGCAGACCGCGGACGCCAATGTTTCGTTGCTGACCTCACCCAGCATCTGCAAGTCCTCGACGACCTGGAAGAAACCGGGATGATCGGTGCTGACAGCAACCTCAAGGGCAGTCTGGCCCATCAGCCAAGCTAAGCGAGGATCCAAATGCAGTGGTCGCCCGGGGCCGGCAGCGTAGACAATCGCATCGTGCCAGTCCATGAGTCCAGCCGCAGCCAAGCAATGGGCCAGAGTGTCGGGCGTTCCCGAAGCGTCCAGCGGCCGCAGCGCCGGGGCCTCGAACTCATCTGTCCAATCCGCCACGGTAAGCCAATTGAGCGTAACGGCAAGAGCAGCGGCCCCGTTCGCAGGGCATGGAAAGTGCAAGCTGCCGTTAGTCATCGTTCACGTCCTGTGCTTGCGCGTCGCGCTGCCATTCAACCCACTTCGCGAGGCGGTGCAAGTAGTAACCCATCTTTTGCCTCAGCGTCCACGGCTGTATGGGCCGATTGGCCCAATACATCTCGAATGGCTGTGCCTCCGCAAATGCGTCCGCGAGAGCCTCTCGCGTTTCGGCGGGCTCGGCGACCAGAGTCATCAGGCTGATCTCGCCCTTGCCCATCTGGTTGAACGAGTGGCCGGAGTGCCAAACTACGTCGTCGATTTGCAGGAAGCGATCGTGCAAGCGGCGGCTCGTTGCCACACGAATATCTATATCGCCGAATTCCTGCGCAGGGTCTCGTAATGCCTCAATCTTCTCGAGCATGCGGTCGCCGAATAAGTCGCCGTTCGAATCGGCGCGGCGATTGCGGCCGGGCCGTGGATTGATCAGGCCGCGGATGGCGACGCCCTGATAGGAAGTGGCCGTCGCAAACTCCTGAAGGTCATCGGCGTCGAGATAAGGATCCACCAAGAGCACCTGGGAGCGGGCCGAGGCGATGATGTCGCGGATCCAACGAACTGTCCCCTCCCGATCGCTCTCAAGAAGACGCACATTGCGCCGGAGCAGGGGGGCCTCGGCCGGGCGCAAGTCCCCAATGCGCTCGGCGCGAGCGAGTTGCAGCGTCATGAGTTGGCCGAGCGCTGTCGGCGCAGGCTCCGCCGACGAGACGGGCGGCGGGCGAACGTGAACCGTTCGCGGCTGAGCGGATGGAGTGCGCTGCGGCGGTGCAACCACTCGCGGGCGCCCTTGCGGGGCAAGGCTCACGCTGACGTTGCGGAAGAAGAAAGCTGGCGCATGGTGGTCAAGCCGGCCTCGAATGCTGCAGAGTAAGTCGTGACCGATAGTCGCGACCTGAGATGGCGCCGTCGCGCGAAAACGGCCGAGAGCGTTAGGCACGCCCTCGGCGCGCCACGCCGGGGCGCCCGCCCGAAATTCCTCCAGTGTCAACCGCAGCGTTGAGAGATCAGCGCCACGGCGCGGCACCCCGCCGGCTTCGATGGTTTCGCCGGCAGGCGATCGGTCGATGATTCGGGCCCCACAGTAGCGAAGAAGGGGGTTCGGAGCGATCAGCACACCTGAGCCCAGCCAGTCATCGTAGGCGAGCAGGTCAAAATGAATGTGCTGACGCAACCATTCCCGGGCACGGATGAAGGCGTTGACGTTAGTCGCTCCATCTCGAATTTCCTGAACTGGTTCGGCTAATCCGTGCATGGGCACAAGTCGGTGCAGTCGGGGTCGGTCGTGCCAAGCTGGCGAACACGGTGGCGGATCCTGTAAGACCGTGAAGCCGTTGTAATCCGGTTCGGGCGCGAGGCGGGTAGCTGTTATCGGGAAGGTGCGGCCGGGGACGACAGCCTGCCCATGCTTCAGTGTCTCGTACCACGCGATCGCATCTGCCAACGGTAGGACGGTTCGACCGACGCAGAGCCGAATGGCCCCGAAGTTCTCCGACCATCCCCCATTTGGCGGCGTCGGTGGAAGCGGCATCTCCGTCGGTAGAAGCTCAACGGAGGCAAATAGCAGGTGGTTGACCCGCTCTCTAACGAGGGTGACGAGACGGATGATCCCAACCGAGTAATCGCCCGCATGAAGGGCTGGCCATCCTCCAGCTACCGGAGACTGATCTGCAGACACGGTCTTTTCCATTGCCAATCTATCCGCATACGCATCTGGAGCCCTCGAGTGAAAGAAGCAAACACTATTAATTGTCTGCCATCGCGCTCAGTCCGGATGCGCAATAGCGGCCCTTCGCGAGCAGCGCTTTTGGCCTACTTCTGTCCGACGTCTCCATCGACGTAGGTGTTCACGGCACGCGGAGCGCTCTGCCACGCAACTATTTATCGCCCGAAAGAGCCCGTTTAATCTCATAGTTAAGAGGCTACAGAGTGTTCTGACTTCTCGTTCGGCAGTTCCGCGGTGAGACGCCGTAGCGCTCCTTGAACAGCCTGCTGAAATGTGCCGGATCCTTGAAGCCGCATTGATAGGCGATGGAGGCGATGGCCTGCTCCCGGTAGGCCTCGCATTGCAGCATCGCTTGCGCGGCCTCGAGGCGCTTGGTCAGCACGATCCGGGAGAAGCGCAGACCTCGCTGGGCGAACAGTCGGTGCAGGTAGCGTTCTGACACGCCGATCGCTTGCGCGCACGCCACGGCGGACAGATCGTCCGCGTCGTACAAATGCTGCTCCACATAGTCGAGCGCCTGTTGCCAGCGCAGTTCATTCCCGGCTCGGATGGCGGGCGCTGGCGCTGAATCACCGTGATAGGCGGCTGCGAACAGCCACGGGAGGGCGAAGGACAAGTAAAAATCGGCGGCACCACATGAACCATCCATGTTCATCCCGGAGAGGACCCGGCGGACTGTCTCAGCTGGCAGATCGGCGCCGCGCGCGATCCGCGGCGCAAGGGGACGGTATCTTGTGTGGTCCGCACGATGGAGGCGCATGGCCGTTGCCGGAAGCCGTATGGCGTAGAAACTGCCGGGCGTTTTGAACACGACGCGTGACGGCTCGGCCAGGTTGCGGAACGAGATGTCCCCTGCGCCGAAGGGCAGTCGCGTGCCGTTCTGCTCGATGAATCCATCGCCTTCGACAACGACGTGAGCGACGACCGATGCGCGCACCTCGGCCGATAGCGTGCCGAGATCGGGAACTGCGTGGGTGATCGACTGCGGGCGAACCGATAGCTGCGCCAACCACAGCCTGTTGAACTTCGCATGCTGCTCCAGGCGGCCGCCGGGGCCTGCGTCGTCGAGGACGACTTGGCCTGGCACGAACCGCTCTGCCAGCAGTCGCTCCCATGCGTGAGCCGACTTCCCCTGCGTCTGGTTTTCCACGTGTTCACCTCCTTCCAAGGAGTCGGTTCATGTGGCGGCAAGCTCGCCGGCCGCTGCTTCCTAGACTTCTTGTAACCCGCCTGCGGGCCAATTGGTCGAATTTTCATCCAGAAACGAAAGGGAAACCATGTCCGCCATCTTGACCGATTCCCATGCTTCCGTGTTTTCTGCGCCTCCGGTTCAGCCTGGTGCCGGGCTGGATGACTTGCTGAAATTGCGCACCGCGCTGGTCTTGGAGCATCCCCTCAATCAGGCGGTCGGGCGCGATTCGGGAAGGCTTTTCCTGATGTTCGAGCTGTACGCCGACTTCGTGTACGACTTTACCGAGTACGTCTGCCGCTTGTTCATGGCGTTGCGGGACGAGGATATGAAGTCCGTGATCTATGAGAACCTGGTCGATGAGATCGGGCTCGGTTCGACGACGGCGAGCGCCTGGAAGGCGCAGCATGGGGAACTCTACCGCCAGTTCATCCACAGCCTGCGCCTGATCGAAGCCTACCGGGCGACGGGCATCGGACAGCGCATTGTCACGATCGAGAGCGCGTCGAAAGCCATCTCCAGACGCTTTTACGACGCACACGCGGCGATCATCGCGGACGGCGATGACCTGCAAAGCTTTGCCGCATTCTCAACCATCGAGTGCTGGGTCTGCGACTTGTATGCCTTCTGGAAGCGCTCCCTCATGGGTATGGGCTGCAGCGACGAGAGCCTGGACATGCGGACCATCGATCTGCATTGCATCTGTGACGTCGAACACAGCGCTGCGCTGGATGGCCTTCTGCGGAGAAAGCTGTCGCAGGGCGCTGACGCGCTGCACCGGATGAGAAAGGGGGTCGTGCGCGGCATGGCGGCTTCCGAGCGGCTGTTCTCGGATATCCACCGGGAACTGGCATGATGGTGTCGGCCCGTTGCGAGAGCACCGGGTGGCGATGGCCACCCATGCTGCTGCTGGCGCCGTTCCAGTTCATCTTCGGGCTGATCTATTCCTGGGGCGCCATTGCGCCCGCCATCCATGCCCAAAGCGGATGGCCTCGGGCGACTCTCGACTTGGCTTTCTCGCTGACGCCTCTCGCGTTGCTTCCAGCTGTTGTCCTGGCCGGCCATGGGCTGCGGCGGATGTCGCCCAGGGCGATGCTGGCGGTGGCGCTGGGCTGCTTCACGATTGGTGGCGTGGTTGGCCTGGCGTTCGGGGATTCGCTGCCGTTCATGCTTGGCTACAGCATCGTGGCTCTGGGGATTGGCGCCGGTTTGTCCACGGCGGCCTGCATCGCCGTCGTCGCGCGCCTGTACCCGCAGCGGCGGGGCGTGCTGGGCGGCGCGCTGCTGGCGCTGTATGGCATGTCGTCGGTGGTGAGCGCGCCCTTGTTCGAGTCGCTCGATGGTCACTTTGGCTGGCGCGCGGCGCTGGCTTTGGTGCTCGGCCTGTATGCCACGCTGGGCTGGCTGGCCTGGGCCGGCCTGCCGGACCTTCCGGCGCAGGACGTGCACATTGCCCCGCGTATCGGATTGCGGACCATGCTGGGCCATCGCTCGATGCGCTGGGCGCTGGGTCTGGTGTTGATCGCCGCCCCTCTGGGGTCGGCGTCGTTCGCGACGGTTGGGCATCTCACCCGCCAACTCGGCTTCGGCCCGAGCTTCGCGCTCGTGGCGGTGGCCGCCATGGCGATCGGCAACGGCCTGGGGCGGTTGGGCTTCGGCGCCTTGGCAGACGTCCGGGGCGGGCGCTTCAGCCGCAAGGTGGTGCTGGCCGCCAATGCCCTGGCTGCGGCGATCCTTCTGGCCGTGCTGCATGGCCTGGACGCGAGGGCGTTCGTCCTGTACCCCTTGCTCATGGGCCTGGCCTTCGGCGGCATGGCAGGCAAATTGCCGGCGCTGGCGGCACACGTTGTCAAGGACGGGCATGCCGAGACGACGTTCGGCCTGCTTTTCGGCGCCTTCGCATTGGCCAGCTTCCTGGGGCCGCTGGCCAGCGCCGCATTCGGTACGCGCGAGGCACTGGAAGGTTTCGCCATCTGTGCGATCGCAGCCTGGTTGTCGGCGCTCGTCGCTCCATGAACTGGAGGTGAACGCCAGCCCGCATCCGCTGCGCGCTCGACTCCTGCTTTGTCTCTCGATCGCTTCAGGAGCATTGCTGCCGCGATGCTGGTCGGGCCGGTGCCTGGTCGTTGCTCCGACCGAGATTGCGCCGATTCGCAGGATGGCGCCTTCAGCCGCGTCGCCGCCATATGCGAGGCGAGCGACTTCCACATGGGCGGGAAATCGCCTTGCTGGTTTGGTTTTGCCCGCTGCGCCGCGTGCAGCCCCGGGTCCACCCCGCAGAGTCGGGGTAGGGCGCCGATGTCAGGGCTCGGAACCATCCCACCGAAAGGCCAGAAATGAAGTATCTCGAACAGCAGTCCATCCGTCCTAGCCTGCGCACCGTGGTCGTGCGCCGCATGTCGCTGGCTGCGGCCGTGTTTGCCGCCACCACGGCGGAAGCCTTCGCCACCGGCGCTGGTGGGCTGCCCTGGGACAGCGCCATCAGCACCCTGCAGAACGATCTGACCGGCCCGGTGGCCACCGGCATCAGCGTGATCGCCTTCCTGGCTGCCGGCGCTGCGCTGGTGTTCGGCGAAGAACTCGGCGGGATTGCGAAGAAGGCGCTGTACGTCGTGCTGGGTGTGGCCTTCATCGTCCTGGGCAACAAGTTTCTCTCGGCGCTCGGTCTGACCGGCACCTTGGTGTCCTGAGCCATGCGACCGCAGTCCGATCCCTGATTGGCCGCATCCATGGAGTGTTGCAGTGAACGACATCAAGACCCCGATCCACGACTCATTGAACAGGCCAATTCTGATGATGGGAGGCGAGCGACCGCTTGTGCTGATGCTGGTCATCGTCGCCGGGATTTTCATTTTCTCGCTGGCCAAGATCTGGGCTGCGGGGATCGGCGTGGTGCTCTGGCTGCTCGGGCACTGGGGGCTGACGCGCGCTGCAAGCTTTGACCCCATGCTGAGCAAGACCGGCACGCGCCTGCTCAAGTACCGCCGCCATTACCCAGCGCAGGCGACGCCTTTCGCCAAGTCCCGGGAGGTCCGTTCATGATGGCGCTCAAGGAATTCCGCGACTCGGCCTACGGGTTGCCCGACCTGCTGCCGTGGGCCGCGCTGGTCGGGGATGGGATCGTGCTGACCAAGGCGGGAGGGCTGATGGCGGGATGGGAGTACCGTGGCCCCGACCTCGACTCCTCGACGCCTGAGGAGCTCGGCGCGATGGCGGCGCGGCTCAACGCGGCGCTCAAGCTCGGCGATGGGTGGGCGCTGCACGTCGACGCCGTACGCTCGCCGGCCCCCGGTTATCTGCCGGCGGGTGCCTTTCCCGACCGCACGACGAGGCTGATCGATGACGTCCGGCGCCATGCCCACGAATCGCGCAGCCCGGGGTTCGGTAGCCGGTTCGTGCTGACGGCGACCTGGTTTCCCATGCCCGACGTTGCCAGCAAGACGGCCGACCTGTTTGTCGAGGGGCGGGTCAAGGCCACGGCAAGCCGGAATCTGGAGCGCTTCCGCGAGCAGATCCGCGCGCTGGAGTCGCGTCTGTCCACCCTGCTGCAGATCAGGCGCCTGGTCGACGTGGTCGATGCGCGCGCTGGCATCGTGGACAGCCAGCTTCTTGCGCATCTGGAGCAGTGCGTGGGCCTGGCGCCACAGCGCCGCGCCTTCCGGATGGCCGAAGTGCCGATGTACCTGGACTCCGTGCTTGGCCAGCATGATTTCGCCACTGGATTCGTGCCGCGCATCGGCCGGCGAAACGTGGCCTGCATCGGCCTGACCGGGCTGCCGCCGGAGAGTTTTCCCGGAATCCTCGATGCGCTCTCGCGCCTGCCGGTGTCGCACCGCTGGAGCTCGCGTTTCATCTACCTGGACCCCGGGCAGGCGGAGAAGACGCTGAACAAGTACCGCAGCAAGTGGGCGCAAAAGCGCAAGAGCATGATGAACCTGCTGCGCGAAAATGCCGGCGGCCAGGCCACGCACATCAACGCCGACGCCGACCGCATGGCGCAGGACGCCGTTCAGGCGCTGGCCGAGGCCTCCAGCGGCATGGTGCTATACGGCTACTACACCAGTGTGCTGTTGCTCTCGCACGAGGATCCGGAAGTCCTCGCCGAAACCACGCGGGAGATGGTCAAGCTCATCGAGAGCCATGGCTTTGGTGCCCGGGTGGAGGATGTGAATGCTGTTGAGGCCTACCTGGGTTCGCTGCCCGGCAACACGGCGGCAAACGTTCGGCGCCCGCTGGTGCATACCCTGAACCTGGCGCACCTGCTGCCGTTCACTGCCGTGTGGGGCGGCGAAGACCGCAATCCCTGTCCGTTCTATCCCCCAGACAGTTCGCCGTTGCTTCACGCCAGAACCGATGGCGCCACGCCGTTCAAGCTGTCGCTGCACGCGGGCGACGTGGGGCATGCCGCGATTCTCGGCCCGACAGGGGCTGGCAAGTCGACCCTGCTTGCCACCCTGGCTGCGCAACAGTTCCGGTATCCCGGCGCACAGGTCTTCGTCTTCGACAAGGGCTACTCGATGATGCCCCTGGTGTGGGCCGCGGGCGGCGAGCACTACGACATCGCGGGTGATTCGGGTGACCTCGCGTTCTGCCCACTGGGGCGCGTGAGTGAGCCCAGCGAGCGTGCCTGGGCATCCGAATGGCTCGAGCAGCTCTGTGAACTGCAGGGCATGAAGATCCTGCCGCGGCACCGGCAGGAGATCTTCCGCGCCGTGACGCAGCTTGGCGCCTCGACCGATCGCATGTCGCAGCGCACGATGACCAACTTCCTCGTGCTGCTGCAGGACCAGGCCCTGCGCGAAGCCCTGCAGGCGTACACCCTGCGTGGCATGGCCGGGCACCTGCTCGACGCTGAGACGGACAGCCTGGGCGAGGACCGCTTCCAGGTGTTCGAGATGGAGCATCTGATGGGTAAGGGCGACAAGCTGGTGTTGCCGGTGCTTTCCTACCTGTTCCATCGCATCGAGCAGCGGTTCAAGGGAGAGCCGACGCTGCTGGTCCTGGATGAAGCATGGGTCATGCTTGGCCACACGGCCTTCAAGGCCAAGATCCGCGAGTGGCTCAAGGTGCTGCGCAAGGCCAACGTGGCGGTGGTGTTCGCGACCCAGTCGTTGACCGATCTGAGCCGCTCCGGCATCGCCGACGTGATCTTCGAGTCCTGCCCGACCAAGATCTTCCTGCCGAATCCGGAGGCTCAGACCGAGAACATCCGGCCGCACTACGAGGCTGTCGGCCTCAATGCCCGGCAGATCGAGATCCTGGCCATGGCCACCCCGAAGCGCCAGTACTACGTCATGCATCCGGAAGGTCGCCGGCTGTTTGAACTCGGGCTGTCCCCGGCGGAGCTCGCCTTCGTCGGTGCCAGCGGCAAGGAGGACATCGCGCGCATCCGCATCCTGCGCGCCAGTCTCGGTCCTGGTTGGCCGGCCCAGTGGCTGCGCGAGCGCGGGCAGAGCGAGGCCGCGGCGACGTGGGAGCACTATCGATGAAGGCCCGTTAGAGCTGATTCGCGATGAGCCTCGCCGCCACCTGGCCTCTGGCAGGCCAACCGGCGTGCTGCAGGATCCGTAACCCACCAGGAGAGGAACACCATGCATATCCAGAAGCTCGCGGCGATCCTCGCGGTTTCGGTCTTGACTGCCAGCGTCCCGGCGCACGCCACCGGGGTGATCGCCGGAGCAACCTTTCCGGAGCAGATCGTGCAGGAGCTGACCCTGGTCGAGCAGTACGCGACCCAGGCCCAGCAGCTGCAGGAGCAGATCCAGCAGGTTTACAACCAGGTGGTCAACATGCAGACCATCCCGGTTCAGCTCTGGCCGAACATCAGCAGCGAACTGCAGAGCCTGGTCACTCTGGTCGGCAATGCCAAGGGGCTGTCTTACGCCTCGGCGAACACCGTCTCGGCGGTGCAGGCGCAGTTTGGCCAACCCAGCGGTGTGCTGAGCAACTACAACGCCAGCCTGCAAACCTGGACCTCGAACCTGGACGGCCAGATCGCGGGCGTGCTCCAGCAATTCGGGCTCAACGCCGGCAACTTCCAGAGCACCCAGTCGGCGCTCGCGGCGATCCAGGCCCAGAGCCAGGCCGCGGGCGGGCGCAAGGCGGTCCTGCAGGCCGGCAACCAGATCGCCGGGCTGATGGTTAACCAGCTGCAGGACCTGCAATCGGATATCCAGGCCGGCAACCAGGCCATGTTGAACTACGTTGCCATGCAGGCTCACACGCGGGTGGATCAGTCGAACAGCGTGACCCCGATCCTGAGCGCGCCGACCGGCCCCGGCGCATTCTGAAGGAGCGGCCGTGCGCAATGCGATGAAGTGGGGCAGCCTGGCGGTCGCGATGCTGCTGGGGCTGGTCGCCGTGGCCCATGCTGCGTCCCCTGCGCCCACGGGCGGGCCGGGAGGGGCAGGCTATCTCGACTCGATCAGTTCCAACTTCCAGGCGGCGACGTCGGGATGGATGACGACGGCGCAGGGATATGCCTTCAAGATCTTCACCGCGCTCGCCGCCATGGACCTGTCGTGGTGGGGCATCAAGCAGGTGCTGAAGAGAAACGATCTCGCCGACTTCATCGCGGGCGCGACCCTGAAAATCGCGTCGATCGCATTTTTCTACACCATCGTGAAATTCGCGCCGACCTGGATGCCGATGATCACGTCAAGCTTCATGGATATGGGGCAGGCGATCGGCGGCTCCGCGGCCGCCTCTTCGACACCGTCAGGCGTGATGGCGATGGCGTTCTCGGTGGTGCAGCAGCTCTATCAGGTGTACGACAAGGCGCCGGGCGGAATGGTTCACATCGGCACGAACTTCTTTCTCGCCATCATCATTGCCATCACGTCGCTGCTGGCGTTGATCGGCTTCGGCCTGGTCGCCCTGCAGCTGTTGATGACCCTGGTCGAGACCTATCTCGTGGGCGGGGCCGGCCTGGTGATGCTCGGTTTCACCGGGTCCAATCTGACCAGCAGTTTCGGGGAGAAGTACATCGGCTATCTGGTGAGCGTCGGGATCAAGCTGCTGATGATCTACGCCATCATCGGACTCGGGCAGAGTCTGATCACCAACGAACTGGCCTACATTAACAACTACATCGCGTCGAACAGCGGGATCCCGCCGACCGATCTGCTCACAGTCGGGGTCAGCATGCTGATCTACGGTGTGATCGGGATGCAGGCGCCGGGGTTGGCTGGAAGCCTGATGAACGGCTCCCCCAACATGAGCTTGGGCAATGTCGCCGGCGGGGCTGCGGCGATCGCCGGTGGAGTCGCCGCGGCCGGGGCGGCTGGTTTGGCGGGCTATGCTGCAGGCGCTGGCGGCCTGCAAAGACTCGCGGATCGTGTTGGCGTAGGCGGCGCCGGCGCGACCGGGGGCGGTGCCGCTGCAGGTGGGATCGGCGGCATAGACCGGCTCGCTGCGCTGGGCGCGACGACCGGCGCTGCATCGCAGGCAGGCGCCGCGGGCGGCTTCAGTGGCGAGCCCCTCGGTGCAGAGGGATCCCCTACTGGGCGGTTGGCGGGTACGGCGCTGTTGCCCACAGTTGCCCGCGCGGAGCCGGCCGCTCAGGCCCTGACCCACGGCAAGGGCGCCACCGAACCGCTCAGCACGTTCTCGGGATCGGGCGGTGATGCGTCCTCCCTGGCAGAGTCCAAGCCAGCGGTGGAGCCATCGGTCGCGTCCAGGGGGCTGATCGATGCACTGGGCGATCCGGCCGCGCGGACGCGAGGAGCGCCGGAGGCGGCTGGGGCGGCGACTGAGCATGACAAACGTCGCAATCCACTCGATGTCCTCAAAGATCAGACGATGAGCCTGATCGACAAGAAGGACGACATTGCGCGGCATGAGGGTGGAGGCGGCAGCATCCAGATCCGTCTGGGGCATCACGAGGGCTATTGAGATGGGTCACCCCAACCGGCTGCGCGACGAGGTGACCAACGCCGTTGCCGAACGACTGGGATGGGCCGCGCGGAACGATCGCAAGGGTCTTGTGATCGTGGTCCTGCAGCTCGTGAACGCGGTGTGGTTCGCCACACTTTGGGTGGAGGAATTCCCGGATGTGGCGACCGCGATCTGGTGTGCGTTCTTCGCGCTGTCGGCCGCGAGCGCTATCGCGATCGAACAGCGGCGCTGAGGCGCCTCGCCACCCGGTCCTTGCCCTGCGGGCCCACCCTCCAGAGTCCGGGTAGGGCGTCGATGAGCGGCGCTTTCCCCCTGGAGACCCGAATGGCGGATGCCAACCCCTACTTGAACGCCCGGCGCGAATGGGATGAGCGCTATGGCGACGCGCTGTCGCGGGCAAGGAACTGGCGTCTCGCCGCGTTCGTCAGTCTTGGCGTGGCCTCGCTTGCCGTGGCCGGGATCGCCTACGTCGGCGGCCAGAGCAAGATCGAGCCCTTCGTCGTGGGGCTCGACAAGATGGGCGACCCGGTGGCTATGGCCCAGCCCGCGGGCGGCAGCGCGATCAGCCAGCGGATCATCGAAGCGCAGGTGGCGAACTGGATCTGGACGGCGCGGACCGTGGTGCCGGACGCCGTGGCGCAGAAGGCGCTGATCGCCAAGGTCTATGCCGTCGCAGCGGTGGGCGCCGCAAGCTACCTCAACACCTACTACGCCGCGCACCCGCCGTTCGGTGATTTCACGATCAACGTCACGATCACCAGCGTTCTGCCGATCAGCCGGGATACCTGGCAGGTCGGGTGGGACGAGCTGCGCTATGTCGGTGGACAGCCCAAGCCCGTCGAGCACTGGCGAGCCAACATCACCACGGGCGTCGATCCCAGGCTTGCCGACAGCCCGAAGGTCATGCTCGACAACCCTCTGGGACTGTTCATCAAGAACGTCACCTGGACGCCGATCGTTGGCGGGGCATCGTGAGCCGGTGCCCGAAGCTGCAGCAGCCTGACGTGATCCATCCCATCACTTCCTGTGAGGAGCAATGACATGCGTTTCGCAAAGACCATCATCGCCATGGCTGTCTTCGCGGCGGCGGGCAGCGCCTGCGCGGGCGCGCTGGGCGTCGGCGCTTCGCGACCCAAAACCGGTGGCGAGCAGCCCGCCCTCCAGCAGACCAGCCGCCAGATCTACGATCTGAAGGAGCCGATTCCTTTGTCCTGGCGCGCGACGTCGTCTGCCGCGCAGACCTGGTTGCAGACCGGCAACGCGCCGAGCATGGTGGGTACGAATGGTGAGGTGATGTACGCCTACGGTCAGAGCCAGCCGACCATCACCTGTGCCCCGTTGCACATCTGCCTCATCAACCTGCTTCCCGGTGAGCACATCACCAACCTGAGCATCGGCGACAGCGTGCGCTGGTTGGTGCAGTCCGCCGAAGCGGGGCAGACGCCGGTCGTGGTGATCAAGCCGACGGCGGATGGGTTGACCACCAACCTGGCCGTGACGACCGATGCGGGCCGCGTCTACTACATGACTCTGGTCAGCGACAAGCACACCTATGTGCCGCAGATCGGGTTCTATGACCCGCAGCAGCTGGTCATCAACATGCAGAACCAGGCTACGCGGCAGCGTGCAGCGGATGCGGCGAAGAAGGAAGCGGTGGTTGCTCCACTCGGGCAGGTCGATCCATCGACACTGGACTTCAACTACACCTGTCAGCTCGGTGCCGGGCATGCCGATCAGGCGAGCAGCGACCTGCTGCCGGTGCGGGTGTTCGCCGGCAGCGGCCACACCTACCTGCAGATGCCCGAAGGGATGAAGTACACCGATGCGCCTGCGGTGTTCAACGTCAGCAACGGCGACACGGAGCTGATGAACAGTCGGCTGGTGCACGGCTATTTCATCCTCGACGGCCTGCCGCAGAAGTTCAAGCTCGTGGTCGGGGTCGGCAAGAGCTCGCGCAGCGTGGCCTGCAATCACACGCAGGTGAATGCCGGATTCTGGTCCCGGTGAGGGGTGACGCGATGAACCAGAATCATGGGTCCGGGCCGGACGATGACGCCCAAGCTCAGGCCGATGCGGCGCTGCTCGCGCAGGACGTCGACGGGGGTACGGCCAAGGGCAGGAGAGGGCTGAGCATCCGCGGTACGCCGGCGGCGGGAGGTGCTCGCCTGAGCAGGAATTTCAAGAGGGTTGCCTTCATCGCGGGCGGGGCTGTGGCCGGTGGCGTGGTGATCGGGATCATGACCGCGGCGAACCGGCCATCCGGCCCGAACGACAACGAGGGCCAGACCCAGATGGTCGGGCAGACATCGCCTGACATCTCGGCCATGCAACGCGCAGCGGAGAGGCTTGTGGGAATTCCGGCACCGGCGGCAAGCGCGGCTAGCCGGCCCGCGCCCAGGACAAGCGGGCCCGAGGCTGCGCTGAGCGCCCCCGGCGCAGCGCTGGCGGCCAATGGCGGCCAGCGGCAACTGACCGCGGCCCAGAAATACCGCCAGTGGCTGGTCGAGCAGCATTACAAGAGCCTCGAGGGCGCCGTGCTGGCCGAGCAGAATGCCCAGTTGTCCAAGACGGCACCCGAGGGCGCGTCGGCGCTTGGAGAGCAGCGGCAGCCCCGAACCGACAAGACCGACAATCTCCGACAGCTTGCACTGGCCGCGGCTCCCCAGGATCTTGGCAATGCCAGTGCCACGCTGCAGAAGGCCCTTGCCGGGCGGGGACAGTCAGGTAGTGCGCCACAATCGCCGCAGCAGGCTAACGCCGCGTTCCTCGATTCCGCCGCTTCCCGGGTGGACGACGGATACCTTGCCGCCGCGGTACAGCCTCCGATCGGCCACGATGAGTTGTTCGCAGGTTCCGTGATCCCGGCGGTCATGCTGACCGGAATCGACAGCGATCTGCCCGGCAGCATCACCGCCCAGGTGCGCCAGACGGTCTACGACAGCCTCAATCCCGGCGTGGTGCTGATCCCGCAGGGCACCCGACTGATCGGCGACTACAGCAGCCAAGTGGCCTACGGCCAAAGCCGCGTGCTCGTGGCCTGGAACCGGTTGATCTTCCCCAATGGGGCCATGATCGACCTCGAGGGTATGGAGGGCACGGACGGCGAGGGACAGGCCGGCTTCCACGACTTGGTGGATAACCACTATATGCGCATCTTCGGCAGCGCCATTCTGATGAGTCTGCTGGGCGTCGGCGCGCAACTCAGCCAGCCGCAGAACGCCAACGCTCTGACGACGCCGAGCGCCAGCCAGCAGGCAGCGGCGGCAATGGCCGAAGGGCTCAACAACGTCGGCACCAACGTGCTCAACCGGAACCTGAACATTCAGCCCACGCTGAACATCCGGCCGGGCTACGCGTTCAACGTGCTGGTCAACCGGACGATGATCTTGCCGCCATACGAGGCGCGGTAACGGTGCAGGCTGGCCCGGCCGGCGCCTCCCGCAAGCAGGCCGGGGCGGCCAGCAGGAGAGCAGAGGGGAGTGGCGTGGGGGAGGGCTGGCGTCTAGAATGGCCAGCATGAACTCCCTGACCGAACAGCCTGCTCGCCGGAAGGCAAAAGCTCCTCGCCGCAAGGCCGTGGGGTCCGCACCGCGGGCGGTCGAAAGCGTGGTTCGCGTTTCTGGCGTTCTACTCAGCGGACAGGCGCTGCTCGATGACATGGATGCCTATCGCAGGCAGGTGACGGCGTCACCGGAGGCCGCACAGAGCTTCCTCAAGCGGCTTGGTGTGCTGACCAAAGGCGGGAAAACCAAGACGCTGATTCGTGGCTAACGATTGGGCGCTTTATCAGCGCCACACGGCTTTCGTGCTTGGATTTCATGGCACGGAAGACTCGATCGCCACGAAAGTCATCGGCGGACAGATTGCGCATTTGGAGCATTCCCGGGGTAGGTTCGAATGGCTCGGCCACGGGATCTACTTCTGGGAAGGCGACCCTCAGCGCGCACTCGAATGGGCGCAGGATGGGAACGCAAAGAAGAAGATCAAGGCTCCCGGTCTCGTCGGCGCCATCATCGACCTTGGTTTATGTCTTGATCTGACGACGCGCACTGGTCTCGATGAAATTGCCCGGGCGCATGCCACCCTGGTTGAGAGCTATGCAGCCTCAGGTCAGGTCGTTCCAGGCAACACAGGCGGCAAAGACCGGTTCAAACGCGAGTTGGATTGCCAGGTGATCCAGGCGCTGCATCTGTACCGGGCAGATAACGGGCTGGCGCCTTACGATTCCGTGCGTGCTCCTTTTCCGGAAGATGAGCCACTCTACGAAGGTGCGGGCTTCCGGAAGCGCAATCATATTCAGATCGCGGTGATCAATCCGGAGTGCATCAAGGGCTATTTCCGGCCGATCTCGTGATCGTAGGTGCCTCGCTGCCTGCCGCAGCAGAACGCCCTACGGTCGAGCAGGCGCGATGCCGTTGAACGCAACGGGTTGCGCTGAGAACCTGGGTTGCCCTGGCAACGAAGGGCGCTCATCTCCGACTTGAGACGCGGCATTTGCCACCTCCAGGTTCTCGTTCAGCACTTGGCATGTTCTCGCCGCGGATAGCTGCTGACGAGGAAGCCCGTCACCAACGGCACCAGCATCCATTGCATCCCGATTCGCATCGCGCGCGTGTAGGCGTCGGCGCCCACGCCGTGGGCGAGGGCGCTGAAGAATACGCCGCCGATCCCGGTCGCAGCGCATGCCGCGCCGATGTAGAGGGTTGCGACGACCGCCCCGGCAACCATCCCCGCATGGCGCGCATCGACGCTGACCAGCACCTGTCGCTGCAGCGAGGGCAAGGCGATTCCCTGGCCGACTCCCGCGATCAGCAGACCGGCATAGAAGGACGGATCGGGCCCCAAGGGGCCAAGCCGCGTAGCGCAGATGGCGAAGCCTGCCGCGAGCAGCCCGAACCCCGCCGGTAGCGCCGCGTCGCCGATCCTGTGTGCCAGCCACGGGGTGGCCAGTGGCCCCAGGATGTAGCCTGCCCCGTAGGGGGCGAGCCCCAGGCCGGACTGCAAAGGCGTCCAGCGGAGTCCGTCCTGCAGGTAGATGCCATAGGTCAGGAAGAACGCTGCGATGCTGTAGAAGAGAAATGCGAGGGCCAAGCCGGTCGCCACGGCGGGCCTGCGCAAGACGGAGAGGTCGACCAGGGGGTCGCGCCCGATTCGCTGCACATGCCGCTCGATGCCGACGAATACCGCGAATGCGGGGGCGCTCAGCGCCAGTCCCCAGATGGTCCAAGCCGGCCAATGCAGCTCGCGGCCCAAAGCGAGCGGGACAATCAGTAACAGCAGACCGGTCGACAGCGCGAGCATGCCCGCGACATCGATCCGCTGCCGCTCTCCACCACGGCTCTCCGGCACGTAGCGCCAGGAGCCGGCGAAGGCTAACACGCCGATCGGCACGTTGACCAGGAACACCGCGCGCCAGCCCAGCCCCCAGAGATGCAGATCGATCAGCGCGCCGCCGCCGATCTGGCCGACCACCGAGGCGAGCCCGAAGACGAAGCCGTAGATCCCCATCAGGCGCACCTGCGCCTGCATCGGAAACACGCTTCGGATGGTGGCCAGGACCTGGGGTGTAATCAGCGCGGCGCTCGCGCCCTGCGCGACGCGGCCGACGACGAGCAACGCACCGCTGCTGGCCAGGCCGCAAAGTGCCGAAGCAACGACAAATCCTGCCATGCCGATCAGGAACACTCGCTTGCGGCCATGCAGATCGCCGAGTCTGCCGCCGGTGATCAGCATGACGGCATACGCAAGCGCATAGGCCGCGACCGTGAGCTGGATCTGCGCCTGGCTCGCATGCAGCCCGGCGCGCATGGCTGGTAGGGCCAGGTTGACGATGAAATAGTCGAGGGGAGGAAGGAACACGCCGGCGTACAGCGAAGCCAGAGCGAGGCGCTGGATCCGAGGTGATGCGTCGAAGTTCATGCTTTGGGCGAGAAGGTGGTGGCGACCCCTGCACCGTAGCGGGATGTGGCATGATGCACACGTCCCGCATTCGATAAATGGCTCAGTCCACTTTCATCGCCTTATGACCAGGTCCGCAGCGGCTCCCGCGTGGAATGTATTCGCCGTTGATCCCGCGTCGGCGCAATCGATGCAGGAGCAGATCGCCTCGCAGTTGCGCCGCGCGGTGCTGCTCGGCCATCTGCGCCCCGGGGCACGCTTGCCGCCGAGCCGCGTCCTCGCGGCTGAACTCGGCGTGTCGCGTCAGACAGTGGTATTGGCTTACGACAGGCTGGTGGCCGAGGGCTACGCGGTCGGACGCCACGGCTCGGGCGTCTACGTGCCGGAGGTCCTGCCTGAGGATCTCGCCGCGACCGCAACGCCGGAAGGCGCTCGTCCGAGCCGAATCCGCATCCACGCCGCTACGGCGCTGTCCGAGCGTGGGCGCGGGCTCGCTGGTCTTCCGGTCACCCCGGTGGCGCGCGGCCCGGGGCTTCTGGCCCCGGGCGTGCCCGCCCTGGATGCCTTTGCGCACGAGACCTGGGCAAGACTGGCGTACCGGTTCTGGCGCCGCCGGCCAGGTGTCGACATGCTGGGGTATGGCGACCCCGCCGGCTATCGGCCGCTTCGCGCGGCGATTGCCGAGCACCTCGGCGCGGCGCGGGGCGTGTCCTGCGATGCCGACGACATCGTCATCACCTCGGGCGCCCAGCATGCCATCGAGCTCTGCGCCAGGCTGCTCATCGACCCGGGCGATGCGGTCTGGGCCGAGAATCCGGGTTTCGTCGCCGGACGCAGCGCTATCGAGAGCGCGGGTGGGCGGATCGTGCCGGTCCCAGTCGATGCCGAAGGACTCGACGTTGCGGCCGGCGTGCGCCTCGCACCCGGTGCGCGGCTGGCGCTGGTCACGCCGACGCATCAATACCCGCTGGGGGTGGTCATGAGTCTGCAACGCCGCCTCGCACTGCTGTCCTGGGCCGAAAGCCATGCGGCTTGGATCATCGAGGACGATTGCGATGGCGACTATCGCTATGCCGGCCGGCCCCTGCAACCGCTGCGCGCCCTGGGGCGACGCCAGGCGGCGACCCGGGTGATCTACGTCGGCACCTTCGCCAAGGTCCTGGCGCCGGGGCTGCGCCTCGGCTTCCTGGTCGCTCCCAACGGACTTGCCGCCGCCTTTGCCCGTGCCCGCGCGCTGGTCGACCGCGAGTCGCCGATGCCGCTGCAGGCCATGCTGGCCGAGTTCATCGGCGAAGGGCATTTTGCATCGCACCTGCGCCGCATGCGGCTGCTTTACGCCGAGCGCTGCGACGCCTTGTTGCGAGCGCTCGCGGCGCACTGTGCCGACGAGTTGGACTGGGAACGGGATGCGCAACAGGCCGGGCTTCATCTCGTCGCGACCCTGCGCGGGGCTGAGGGCCCCAGCGCGGATCTTGCGGTGTGGGATCGCGCGCTGCGGCTCGGCCTGCAGACTCCGCCGCTCTCCCCGCACTACCGCGGCGATGCCCGGGCGGGCCTGCTCATCGGATTCGGCGCAACGCTTCCCGGCAACATGGACGATGCGGCAAGGCGGTTGCGGCGTGCACTGCGGGGCAGGCTGTTGAAGAACTACTAGTTAACGGCCGAGACTTGACAAATCGCTTTTTTTCCATCCAATGGGGCCCAACCCATCATTCCACCGGACGCTGCGCGATCATCCCGCGCAGCGCCGCTGAATTCAAACGCTAACCGTCATGAATCCGGACAAGGTTGAACGCGCCAAGGTGAAGTCTCTGACTGACTTGCCCAATATCGGGAAGGCCGCTGCTGAAGACCTTCGTCTGCTCGGTTTTCGCTCTCCAGAGCAAATCGAGGGGGCGTGCCCGTTCGAGATGTATGAGCGCCTGTGTGAAATAACGGCCACCCGCCATGATCCTTGCGTCATTGACGTGTTCATGTCCGTCACTGAGTTCTTGAAAGGGGGGGCACCTCGCCCGTGGTGGGCGTTCACCGAAATCAGAAAGAATGGGGGCCTCGAAAAACCTGCCTCGCACCCTGCCGGGGCGGTGCAGGCATGATCCTGGTGGGGGTCGACTCCCTGGCAATCTGCCACCACAGGGGCAAGGGGATGGTGGTCAAGCTGTTCCACTTTGGTGAGAAAGGCTTGATGCGCGCGGCGCGTGAGAGATTGCCTTCCTGCGCGACGGCGACGAAGGTATTGATCTGGTAGAGCTCCATGGTCTGGGACGGCCATCGATGCCGTGACGACGGCACTGATCCTGATCGATTTCCAGGGCGAGTGCTTCAATCCGGCCAAGCTGCCGATTCCCGGCGGGGCGGTGGCGGCGCTGACCAACCGCCTCGCCGAGGTGATGAGCACGGACGCGGTCATTGAGTGCCTGGTCGCTGCCCGGTGAGTCCGATGGGCTGCCCTGTGTCCGCAGCGCCGGGGCCAAGTCCGTGATGGATTTCGTCGCCCGTCCCGTTGAGGCTGGCCGATACGCGCGAACAACCGGCGCCCCTTTCGCCTGGCCTGGTTGCCAGCCTTCCGCGCCTTGCCGTGCTCTGCGTCAACCCGATGCCGAGAGGTCCGACTGGCCGGAATCTTGTGACAACGTGGCCACATGAACCAGCCACTTGCGCAGGATCGCCTCATGCGCTGGGCTCAGTCCTTTGAGCAGCTCGCGCTCCACGGCGGCCACGCATTCGCGACACCGCGCCAACAGTTGCCGCCCATCGCCCGTGACCTCCATCTGCAGGATGCGTCCGTGTGTCGCGTGGTGCGTTCGGGCGAGCGCGCCCATGCGCTCCAGATTGCCGACGATCACGCTGACGGTTTGCGGCGTCAGCAACGACAGCCTGGCGATATCGGCTCCGGAGGCTCCGGGATACGCGACCAGCATGGTCAGGACCGCGAACTGCGGCGGCGTCAAGCCGACCGTGGACAGGGCGCGTTCCATTCTTTGCCGGTGCGCCACCTGTGCTTGGCGAAGCAGGTATCCGATGTGCCCGTCTTGCCCACGCTTGCCTTCTCCGGCCTGCGGGATGATCGGTTCCTTCTGGATGGTCTTGCGCATAGTGTTCGAGTTCGAATAACATGAACATGTTCGAGTTCTGATATTACGCCTTGACCCGAGGAATCTGCCCATGACCTCCGAATCTTCCCCTCGCATGGATCAAGCGACCTATGAGGGTGTCGCTGCCAACACTGTCGCGGCCCTTGCTGCATTTGGGCGGGCGGTCGATGACTCCGGGCTGGACAAGCCGCTCACGGAACTGCTCAAGATCCGTGTTTCGCAGATCAATGGCTGCGCCTTTTGTCTGCAGTACCACCTGAACCTGGCACGTAAGTTCGGTGTCCCAGCTGTCAAGATCGATCTCGTGGCAACCTGGCGCGAGGCGGGCGTGCATTCGACGCGTGAGCGCGCCGCACTGGCGTGGGCTGAGTCGCTGACCCGCATGGCCACGCAGACAGTTGACGACGCTGTCCATGCCGCGCTGATGGAGCATTTTTCGACGCGGGAGGTGGCGCATCTGACCGCCGCGATCGCCAACATCAATGCCTGGAACCGCATCGCGGGGGCTCTGCAGTTTGCCCCGCTGATTCCGGCCGGGCATGGCACTCGCGGGGCAGCGGCGTGAGCATGCATGCCTGCATTTTGCGCCCGGTCGAGGATGCCGCCGAGGCGCTTGCCATCCATCCGCTGATGATGCAACTACGCCCGCATATGTCCGATCCCGATGCCTTCCTGGTTCGGTGGGCTCGTCAGTCGGAGCAGGGCTACCGCATCGTCGGACTGTACGACGCCGGGGATCCTGTGGCGCTGGCGGGCTACAGGATCCAGGAGAACATGGTTTACGGGAAATTCCTCTATGTCGACGACCTCGTGACGGACTCTGCTCGTCGCGGCAGCGGCTACGGCAATCGTTTGATGCAGCATTTGCAAGAACAGGCGCGTGCATCGGGCTGTTGCCGGCTGGTCCTGGACACACCCATGAGCAACTCGCTGGGCCACCGGTTCTATTTCCGTTGCGGCCTGCTGGCGACTGCCCTTCGCTTCGGCACGCCCATCGAGACCTGACGCCGGCATGCGCACCCTGCTTCATGTCTCAGCCAGTCCTCGCGGCGAGGCCTCGCACAGCCGGCGCGTTGCCGCAGGCGTGATTGCACACTGGAGGGCGAGGCATCCGGGCTTGTTGGTCAGCGCGCGAGACCTGGCGCTGCATCCAGTGCCTCACCCGAGCGAGGACTTCGTCCAAGCGAGCCTTGCTGCGTCGGAGGCGCGCACGCCAAACGCTGGCAGTGCCTTGGAATCGTCCGAGATGTTGATTTCGGAGTTGGAGCGAGCCGACGCGTTGTTGATCTCCACCCCGATGCACAACTTCGCGATTCCGTCGGTCCTGAAGGCCTGGATTGATCATATCGTGCGTCCCGGTCGGACTTTCCGGTCGACCGCGCGAGGCAAGCAAGGCCTCCTTGGCAACCGGCCGGTCCGGATCATCCTGGCCTGCGGGGGCGCGCTGGAGGCAGGAGGCGGGCACCAGGAGGATTGGGCGTCTCCGTACCTGCGCTATCTCTTTGGCGTGATCGGGCTCACCGATCTGGATGTGCTGGTCCTGGAGAACTGCAACCGGATCTCGCCGATGATCAGCCCGTCCATCTCCGAATTGGCGCGGCAACTGCGCGAGCTCTCGTGGACTTGAGCGGAATAACCCACTTGGCTCCTTTCCGTCCGCAGCCGGGTGCATTCAGGACTTGGACAGATGGAAGGGGGCGAGTAGTGCCGGAGCCCGGTCTGCTTCATGCCCTGGTCGCTCGCAGCGCGGCGTCGAGAATGTCCAGTCCGTGATGGATTTCGTCGTCCGTTCCGTTCAGCCTGGGCATGAAGCGCAGGCAGTGCGGGCGGGCGGCGTTGACCAGCAGGCCGCGCTCGCGGCATTGCTCGACGATGGACGCGGCGGTGCTCCGTCCGAGCTCCAGGGCGCACAGCAACCCCTCGCCGCGCACTTCGCCGAGGCCATGACGGTCTGACAATTGCTCCAGTCCCTGGCGCAGCAGCGTGCCGCTTCGCCTCACGCCGGCCAGGAACTCAGGCTGGCGCACAGCCTCGGTCACCGCGAGGCCGACCGCGCACATCAGCGGATTTCCGGCGTAGGTGCCGCCCTGATCCCCCGGTTCGAACACGCAGCAGTGGGCCTTGGCCAGCAGCGCGGAGATCGGCACTCCGCCGCCCAGGCCCTTGCCCAGGGTCATGATGTCGGGGCTGACGCCGAAGTGCTGGAAACCGAACATGGTGCCGAGTCGGCCGCAGCCGGTCTGGACCTCGTCGAAGATGAGCAGCAGGCCGCGCGCGTCGCACAGCTGCCTCAGCGCGCGGAGAAAGTCCGCACTTGCCGGGCGCACGCCAGCCTCGCCCTGGATGGGTTCGAGCATGATGGCCACGGTATCGTGGGTGAGCACGCCCCGCACCGAGTCGATGTCGTTCAGGCGGGCCTTGCGGAAGCCCGGCATGTTGGGCGGGAACAGCGCGTCCCAGCCCTGTTTGCCGCTGGCCGCCATCGTCGCCAGGTTTCGCCCATGGAAGGCGTCGGCGAAGGTGATGATCTCGAACGCTCCGCCACGCGCCACGCGACCCCATTTGCGGGCGAGCTTGATGGCGCCCTCGTTGGCTTCGGCCCCGGTGCTGCCGAAGAATGCCTGGTCGAATCCGCTGATCTCGCACAGCAGCGCAGCCAGTTCCAGCGCCGGGCGGTTGTGCAGTCCCGGGCTCGGGGTCAGCAGTTGCGTCGACTGCCGTTGCAGGGCCTCGGTGACCAGCGCCGGGCTGTGGCCCAATGCATTCACGGCCCAGCCCTGCAGCCAGTCCAGGTAACGGCGGCCGCTCTCATCCCAGAGCCATGCCCCCATGCCCCGCACGAACACGTCGTCAGGGCGCGTGGTGACGCGCATCAGCCGCTTGAACATGTCATGTCTGGGGAGCGGACGCTCCCCGGGGCGGGCTGGCGGTCCTGAAGGCACCCGGACGAGGGGCGGGGCGAACCGGGGCGGCTCGACAGTCGGTCGTGTGAAGCTGGATTCATGGGGGGGTGGGTCTGGCGGAGGGACAAAACAAAAAGGCCACGGTGTCGAGCCGTGGCCTTGGGGGGAGCGGGGTATGCGATGTCGACGTCAGGTCGTCATCGCCTCCGTCTCGCGCGCAGCGCACGGCGACGAGCGTCGGGCTCGTGCAGCTCGGGCGGCGTTGGAACGGAGGGCGTGTTGCATGCGGTCGATGGTACACCGATCCGGCGGCGCCTTGGGCATCTCCGAGGCCGCTCAGCCTGCCTGGCGCCGTGCCTGCTGGCTGCGTCCGTCGTAGCCCCAGTGCCGGGAATCGACTTCCTTCACGACGATGTATAGCGGGGTCGCGGCGTCGCTGCCCAGGGTCGCGCGGATCAGCCGATCCGCGTCGGCGATGAACGCCGCGATCTCATCCGGCGTGTTGGTGCCGGCCGTGACGAAGACGAGGAGGCTGGCGGACCAGGCTGCGCCCTCGCAAGCCTGTCCGTCGACGCTCCAGGCGCCTATGTCCTGATGGCGGATCGCGACCACGGTCAGGGACGCTTCCTTGCGCAGGACATCAGCCATCAGCCGGGTCAGGCCCTGCTGGAGCTCACGGGTCTGGTGCAGCGTCAGTTCGACGCCGGCGTGGTCGAGTTGAAGCAGGGGCATGTCGGGCTCCGGTGTTGTGTGGGCTCCATCATCGATTGCATCGATTCGATGCACAATAAGGTGCTCGTGAACTCACCGTATCCATCGTGGAAACAGTTGGGGAAGACTTCGTCCGGCAGTCGCAACGCTTGACCGACCTGCTGGTGTTTGTCAAGGTGGTCGAGGCGCAAGGGTTCTCCGCCGCGTCGCGCGAGCTCGGGATCGGGAAGTCGACCGTCAGCAAGCATGTGCAGCGGCTCGAACACAGCCTGTCGCTGACCCTGCTGCGCCGGACCACGCGAAGGCTTTCTCTCACCGATGCCGGGCGCTTGCTCTACGAGCATGCCGAACCGATCGCCCGCCTGGGCAGCGGGGCGATGCAGGCGATGTCCAGTCTCGCGCAGCGGCCGGTGGGGACATTGCGCATGAGCGCGTCTCCGGTCTACGCCCAGCATGTGCTGGCGCCGCTGTTGCCCGATTTCCAGCGTCGCTATCCGGAGGTCAGGGTCGAACTGCAGCTCAGCGACTGCTACGTTGACCCCTGGGAGGAGGGCGTCGACCTGGTGATCCGCCTGCAGGACGCGCCCGACCCGAACCTCGCCGGCAGACCCTTGCAGACCTGTCCGTTCGTGGTCTGAGCGGCGCCGACCTTGAGCGGCCTCGAGGCGATCAAGACGCCAGCCGATTTGGCCGGATTTCCCTGCCTCGCGTTCTCGCGAGGAGGCGATGTCGCGGCGCCGCGGACCTGGCGTTTCCGCGATGCCGCAGGCCGTGTGGAGGCGGTCGAGGTGCGCGCACCGGTGGCGGCCAACAGCAGCGACGTCGTCCGGGAACTGGTCGCGCACGGGATGGGGGTCGGGCTGCTGCCGCGCTTCGCGGTCGAATCGGATCTCGCCGCGGGCCGCCTCGTGCTCGTGCTGCCGGACATGGTGCCGGAGGGTGCGTACGGCACCGTCGCCTGGGTCTTGTGGCCGCCGCAGCGCCACATGGCCCCGAGGCAAAGGGCCATGGTCGACTTCCTTGCGGAACGGCTTGGCGGTGCTCCGCGCGCCCGGTTCCAGCTATGAAGGTGTGCGGGGCACACGCCGCAATCTTGGGCAGCGTGCACGCGAAGCCTGGCTGATCGTTCACACGAATTTGCGCTCGGCAGCAGCCGTGCGGACCGTGATCGACGAGATCAAGGCCAGCTTCGGGGAAAGATGAACGCTTCGGCGTGCACTCCGAACCATTGACCTCGGCATGGCGCATAGGTCAGGGCCGAAATTCGCCCAACGACGGGTGGTCGTCCGGGCGTCGTTCCAGCGGCCAGAAGAATTTGCGGTCCGCCGCGGCGATCGGCAGGTCGCTGATGCTGGCGTAACGCCGGGCCATCAATCCTTGCTGAGTGAATTCCCAGTTCTCTTTGCCATAGGAACTCGCGCGGCTGCTTCCCGACGCGCCGTCGCGCCGCCGCGATGCCGTCGCATTGGAGTCAAACCAGCCGAGCACCATGGAACCCGGAGCGGTTCACATGTCCGCCTCGGACATGACCTGTCCATCGTCGCCATGGGCGGCGGCCTTCAGCGCATCAGTCATGGTCGACCAGCGTCGCCAGGCCAGCGCCAAAGGACCAATCGTCCGCCTGGGGCGTCGTGATCACCACCATGACATCTTCCGCGCGCAGACCGGGGACATGCCCCAGCAGCTCGGTCAGGCGGCGATAGCGTCGCTCGAGCGTTGCAGCATCTTGCCGCGGCAATGCTGGTTGGGCCGGTGCCTGATCGTTGCTCCGACCAGCGCGTCGCGACTCAAACGCCCAGAACCGGCTTGATCGACATCAGCGCGACGATGGACACATAAGCGGCGAGTTTGACGATCAACCATGTCCGCAGCGCGGAGGTGGCGCTTGCCGCGCGCTGCTCGATCAGTTCCTCTTGGCGATCCGCCCATCCGTGATCGACGACCTGGATTCCGGCGAACAGCGCGATCGAGAACTGCATCCATGGCGTGCCCAACAAAGTCCAATGCTGCTGCCCGAGCAGGGCGAGGCCAGAGATCGCCAGGCTCCAGCCTGCCATGCCGGTCTGACGATGCAAATCCCGCAGCGCTGCGCGTCCGATCTCACTGCGCAGCAACCCGATCCAGCGCGGCGTCAGCATCATCGGCCCGACGAGGGCGATCGCGGAGATCACATGAATGAGCAGGAGGAATGGGTACACGCGTTCACCGATCCGTGGGGTGTTGATCGGTTCATAATATGAGCGATAGCTCACATTGAGGACTCGCATTCATGCTCGCCCATCGCATTCCGACAGAGCCTCGCAAGAGGCCGCGCCAGGCGCGGTCGGTCGCCGCGGTCGCGGCGATGATCGAGGCGACCGCTCGCATTGTCGAGATCCATGGCCTCGAATCGCTCACGACCAACCGCGTGGCGGAATTGGCAGGCGTCAGCATCGGCTCCCTGTACCAATACTTCCCGACTAAGGAGTCGCTGCTGGCTGAGCTCATTCGCCGCGAGCGTGGGACTCTGCTGCGAGACATTGAACGCGCAACCGAATCCGCAGCCGACCTTCCTGCGATCATTGAGGCGTTCGTGCGCGCCGGACTGGCGCATCAGTTCAGCCGCCCGGCCTTATCACGGGCGCTCGAATATGCGGATACGTCGCTCCCGATGCATGAGGAGGATCGAGCGCTGCGTCAGCAGATCTCGGACCGGCTGGCTGCGCTTCTGGAAATGCGGGGTGTCGAGCTTCCAGCGATCGCAGCCGCCGATCTGATCGCGCTTTGCCGAGGCATGATCGACGCGGCGGCAACCCGCGGCGAATCCGACGCCGAGGCGCTGTTCCCGCGCCTGAGACGTGCCGCGATGGGCTATCTCGGAACAGGAACGCCAAACGCAGCATCGCGTTGACGGGAGCGGCACTGTGTCCAAGGCTCGGCGTCATGCGCCTGTCGGAGCGAACACGCGCAGGCGATGGCCGTCCGGATCCTCGGCGACGAAGGTGTAGCCGAAGTCCATCGCCACCGGCGCCTGCGTGATCCGGCAGCCGGCATCGCGCCAGCGCGCGTGCCAGGCGTCGACCTCGGCGTTGCCGTCGAGCGCGAACGCGAACTCCCCGCCGCCGGCTCGGGTTTCCACCGCCGGCTGCACATCTGCGCGCGCCCACAGACCGAGCATCAGTCCGGGCGCCACGCCGAACATGGCGAACCCGGGCGACGATTCGATCGGCGCCTGACCCAGGAGTCTGGCGTAGAAGGTCGCGCTGGCGATTGGGTCGGCAACGTAGAGGATGACGAAGTGGGACGTGGGCATGTGGGCTCCAGGAAGGTGTGGTTTCGGACGTGCGGGGAGGGGGCCTTGCCGGCGCCTTCCGTACGCGACTCCATTCTTGGAGCATCCACTGACAGATTCCGTCAGCAGTCAGCTCGGGTCGATGCCCTCAATGCGGCGCCACTCCTCGAGCAGAATCTGGCGCCTTCGCGGGTAGCGCTGCTCGAGAACGATCTGAGCGTCGATGCGATCGGCGCGGAAATGCCTGAATCCCTCGCGGCGTTCGCACCATGCGACGAGCATGCGCACCCGGTCGAAAAACCCCAGGGCGAAAGGCCAGACGACGCGGGTCGTGCTCCGGCCCTGCTCGTCCCGATACTGAATTTGTACTTTGCGCTCGGAGCGGATCGCGGCGCGGAGCCCGGCGAGAGCTTGCTCGTCGCAGGCGACGACCTGCCCTGGGCCGACGAGCAGTCCCGAGGTCTCAAGATCCAGGCGCAGATGAGGCGGCAACACCGCGCCGATCTTGGCCAGCGCGTTGCGCGCCGATTCCGCGAGCGCTGCATCGGCGCGGTCGGCGACCCAGCGCGAGCCGAGGACCAGGGCCTCGATTTCCTCGTCCGAGAACATCAAAGGCGGCAACAGGTAGCCGGGGCGCAGCACGTAGCCGACGCCGCGCTCGCCGTCGATCCGCGCTCCCTGCGCCTGCAGGGCCGCAATGTCGCGGTAGAGGGTACGCAGGCTGATCCCGAGTTCCCGGGCCAGATCCGCACCGCTGACGGGATGACGCCGACGACGCAGGGCTTGCATGAGTTGCAGCAGACGTTCGGCGCGCGACACGGTGTCCTCCACGTGACGAAGCGAACGACCTTACCGATCGGCCGGTCGATTGTCGTTCAAGACGGTGTTCAATCGTTGCGCAGGTAGCAGCATCGGCCGTCCATGCCGAGGCTCGCCTGCGGGGCGTCGTCAGGATAGCTTGTTGCATCGCCGGTACGGCAGCCGCCTGGCGGCGCCGCGTTCGGCGGGTGGCGCGGGCATCATGACTCCAGTGCCGGCGGCAGCGCGGCGGCGAGAAAGTCGTAGACCGCCCTGACGCGCAGGTTGCTGCGGATTTCCCGGTGCACCGTGAGCCAGACCGGAAGCGGGGGAATCGGCACCTCGGGCAGAAGGCGCCGCAACGCGGGCTCGCGCCCGGCCAGCCACGTCGCTGCGAAGCCGATGCCCAGGCCTCCGACCAGGCACTGCCAATGCACCAGATGATCGTCGCTGCGCAGGTGGAACGACTCGCGCGAGGCCTGTACGCCGACGGCCTGAAGTCCGTGGATGATCTGCTCGTCCTGGTCGAAGCCGATCAGTGCGTGGCGCAGTAAATCCTGTGCCGTGCGCGGTGCGCCGTGGCGGCGCAGGTAGTCCTCCCTGGCGTAAATGCCCAGGTCGACCTTGCCGATGCGCCTGGCGATCAGTGAAGTCTGCTGCGGGCGCGCCATCCGGATCGCGATGTCCGCCTCGCGTCGCAGCAGATTGCTGATGCGGTTTGACGCGACGATATCGATCGACACGCCGGGAAGCTGCTGCCGGAGGTCGCCGAGCAGGCCGGGCAGCAGATGCACCGCGACGATCTGGCTTGCGCTGACGCGGACCGACCCGTGGAGATCGCGCCCGAGCCCGGCTAGCTTGCGGGCGATGGTCTGCGCGCTGTCGCCCATGGAGCGCGCGTGCTCGGCGATGGAAAGCGCCGCGGCGGTGGGCACAACACCCCGGCCATCGCGCTCGAACAGCGTCGTGCCCAGCTGGCGCTCGAGTTCGGCGACATGGCGCCCGACGGTCGGCTGGCTGCAGGCCTGCTGCCGCGCCGCGGCGCTCAGGCTGCCGGCGTCCAGCACGCAGAGAAACGAGTGCATCAAGGTCCAGTCGAACGTCGGCGGCGGGGTGTTCATCTCTGCACTTCTCGTGTACGGATTTGTGCAATTGTGAATGACCGGGACGCGGGCCACAATGCACACCATGCAAGGGGAAAGCACCATGATGTCGAATCTGGGGACCGTCCTGATTCTCGGCGCCAACGGCCGCTTCGGCCGCGTCGCGCGACAGGCTTTCGCCGCTGCAGGCTGGACGGTGGTCGCGCAGACCCGTCGGGCGCTGCTCGACGCGGGCGCGGCGCGGCATGTGGCCATCGACGCCGGAAAACCCGCGGCGATCGTCGAGGCGACGGGAGTCGCGCAGGTCGTGGTCAACGCGCTGAATCCTGTCTACACCCAATGGGAGGAACAGGCGCTGGAACTCAACGAAGCTGCGCTGAGCGTGGCGCGCGGCCTCGGCGCCACGCTGATGCTGCCCGGCAATGTCTACAACTACGGTCGCTCGATGCCGCCGTTGGTCACCGAGGCAACGCCCGAGCGTCCGAGCACGCGCAAGGGCGAGATCCGCTGCCGGATGGAAGCGCGCATGCGCGCTTCGGGGCAGCGCACCATCGTCGTCCGCGCGGGCGACTTTTTCGGCGGGCCGGGCATGGGCTCATGGATGGACCAGGTCATCGTGAAGGATATCCGCCACGGTCGCATCACCTATCCGGGCCCCCTCGATCGGGCCCATGCCTGGGCCTACCTGCCCGACCTGGCGAGCAGCTTCGTGCGTCTGGCGCTGGTGCGCGATGACCTGCCGGAACACGCGAGCTTCCTGTTCCCCGGCCATACGCTGACCGGCGCGCAGTTCGTCGCTGCGATCACCGAGGCCGCGCGCCGCCTCGGCGTTCCAGGCGACTCCGCGCGAATACGCGTGCGCTCGCTGCCCTGGGGGGCGATCGCCCTCGCGCGCGTCTTCAGTCCCATGATGCGCGAGATCTGGCACATGCGTTATCTGTGGCAGGTGCCGCACGGTCTCAGTGGCGACGCGCTGGAGCGGGTCATTGGTGCCGTGCCGTCGACCCCGCTGGACGCGGCCGTGACGGCAAGCCTGCGCACCCTGTTCGCGGAGCGAGCGCGATGAGGTTCCAGTCGTCCTGTACGCTGTTGAAGGTGTGCGGTCTGGTCCTTGCCCTGGGAACTCTGGCCGTAGCCGTTGCCTAGAATCATCCGCGGGCGGAATTTGAAGCGTCATGGAAGCCTGTGAACGATTTCCCCTCATCGACGTGATCCTGGATGGTTGGCGCGGTCCCCTCGGGGCGGATTTCGACGCTTACTGGAACCATTGCCAACGCGTTGCGAACTTCTGCCTGGCGTTCGCCGGGGATGATCTGGACCTGCGCGAGAAACTCGCGGTCGCCGCCGCATTCCACGATCTCGGCATCTGGTCCGATGACACCTACGATTACCTCGAACCATCCCGGAGGCTTGCCCGCGCCTATCTCGCGGACTCCGGGCGCAGCGATTGGGCCGAGGAGATCGAGACGACCATCGAGCTTCATCACGGCCTGCGGCCCTTCCGCGGCGACGCGACCTGGCTCGTCGAGCCGTTCCGACGAGCCGACTGGACCGACGTCTCGATGGGGTGGCTGAGATCCGGCTTGTCCCGCGCATTCGTCGCGCGTGTGCTGGCGACGTTTCCCAATGCCGGGTTCCACAGGCGCCTTGTGGCCTTGACCCTGCATCGCCTCCGGACCCACCCGCTCAGTCCTCTGCCCATGCTCAGGCTGTAGCCGGGGCCTTGCCGCGCCAGAACCGCTCAAGATTGCGGAAACCGTCACGGGATGACCTCGCACCTCGTCTAATGGGGCAGAGGAGGAGCCAATGGTGGTGAGACATTCCGACGTGGTTGGGGTGGTTTCCGACGAAGCGTTGGCGGCGTTGGCCTGCGAGGGCGACGCTGCGGCACTGGATCATTTGTTGCGACGTTATCAGGCGTGGATCTACGGCGTCGCGCTGCGCATGTTGCAGACGCGCGAGGACGCCGAGGACGCCGCGCAGGAGATCCTGCTGCGCGTGGCGACGCGCCTTCCGGAATTCCGCCACGCCAGCTCGTTGCGGACCTGGGTCTACAGAATCGCGGCGAACTGCATCGTCGATCGCCAACGCAGCCGGGCCGAGCAGGCTGTTCACGGCTTCGCCTGTTACGCCGCCTACCTCGCGGCGGCGGGTGACGCAGACGTCGATGCCGAATTCGCGTCGGCGCAGGAGCGCGAGGCGATGGTCTCGGAAGCGAGGTTGAGCTGCACCATGGGGATGCTGTTGTGCCTGACGCGTGAGCAGCGCCTGGTGTTTGTGCTCGGCGAGATTCTCGGCCTGGACGACGCCAGCGGATCGACGGCGATGGACTTGGCGCCGGCGACTTACCGCCAGCAACTGCACCGCGCGCGTGGCCAGCTGCGCGGCTTTATCGAAGGACGCTGCGGACTGGTCGATCCCGCCAATGCCTGTCGCTGCGCGCGCAAGACTCGTGCATTTGTCGCAGACGGGATCGTCGATCCGCAGCGGCTGACGTTTACCCCGGCCCATCTCGACGCGGTGAGCCGCATCGCGCCATCGCGCGCTGACGAACTGCATCGGCTTCCTGATGCTTTTGCAGTGTTCCGGATGCGGGAGCTGCGCGGGCCGCTGGATCTGGTATCTGGGCTATGGCCGCTGATCGATATGCGCGCGTCGGGCGACGCGGAATGCAGACAAGGGAGGGTGGACGATGAACGGGAAATTTGATGATCCGGTCACTGCAGAGATCTGGGCGACGTTGCGGGCGATCAACGACGCCTGGACACTCGGCGACGGTGAGGGGCTGGAGCGTTACTTCCATGCCGACATGGTCGCGATCACGGCCACGGACCGACACCGGCTCGAGGGCCGCCAGGCTTGCGTCGCGGCGTGGAAGGCCTTCGCTGCGGCGACCACGGTGCATTCGTGGACCGAGATCGACCCGGTGATCCGGGTCTACGGCGACGCGGCGGTCGTGGCCTACGACTTTCGCATGTCCTTTGCCATGAACGGGCGCACCGTGGATCTGAGCGGTCGCGATATGTTCTTCTTCGTCAGAGAGGAGGGGCGCTGGTGGGCGGTGGCCGACCAGTTCTCCGCATACCCGAATTGAAGCGGGTTCGGGCCATGCCGGAATTTCTGATCGATCGCCAGGCAACGAGGCTCGCGTCGACCTCGCCTCTATGGAATCCGGGGCGGTTCAGGTCGGGATCGGCCCGGCCCTGGGGGCTCACTTGGGGACGATGGTCGAGTTCGTGGCTCCCGCGGCGGAACGCGCAATGCCAAGCAGCAGCCCGACGACGGGGTCATGCCTTCGCTCCCGAGCAGTCGCCAGAACCAGGCGCAGGGATCGACAGGGTCCGGCTCCGAGAAGCTCGACTTCCCCCGCGCGCGCAGCGGCAAACGCGGTCTCCTGGTGCAACAGCCCGATGCCGACCCCGCCCGCGATCAGGGTCCGCGTCACGCTCTCGAGGTCGATGCCGAACACGCGCTTGGGACGAAACCTGCGCTCTGCGAAGATTTCTTCGGCGACGTTGCTGCAGCAGGTTCCAGGTGCCGGGCAGACCCATGGCAGTTGGGCCAGCTCGTGCCAGTCCGGATGTCCGGGCCCCGAGACCATGCCCGAAGGCGCAGCCAGAAAGACGCCGACGTCGCGCAGATCGATCGCATCGAGTGTGTCGTCGACCGAGCCAAGCGTGAACAGCAAGCCTGCGTCGAGTTCGCCATGGCGGATCTGGTCGGCGATTTCAGCCGAAGTGCCATAGTGCAGCTTGACATCCAGCGAGGGGAAGTCGCGCCCCATGGCCTGCAGAAGTCGGGGCAGTGCGCCCTCATCCTGGTTGCGTACCGAGCCGATTCGGACCGTGCCGCAGACCTGGCCCTTGATGCGCCTGGCTTCGTCGAGCATGGCGCGATGCGTCGCCAGCGTGTCGTCGGCCTTGACCAGCAGAAGTTCGCCTGCCGCGGTCAGGCTCATGCCGCGAGGAACCCTGTCGAACAGCGTCAAGCCGAGTTCGTCTTCAAGCGATTTGATGTGCGCGCTGACGGCCGGCTGGCTCAGGAACAGCAGGTCCGACGCGCGGGTGATGCTGCCTTCGCGGGCGACGACGACAAAGGTGCGGAGTTGGTAGATTTCCATGGGCGATGTCTTGCTGGTGTGCCGAGGATACGCAGGATGACGTCGTCAGAGCGGCGCGCGGCGCCGAGCGTCCAGATTCGTCGCAAGCAAGGTGGCGAGCACCACACCGGCGCCGATCCATTCCGCAGCCGAGAACCGCGACCCGCGGATCACGCCGATGGCGAACGCGCTGACCGGGACGAGATTGATGAACAGGACGCCGTTGACCGGCCCCAGCCTCCGGATTCCTCCGTTCCAGCCGACCATTCCGAAAAGGGTTGCCGCGGACACGATATAGCCCAACCCGACAAAGGCCGAAACCGGCAGGGGCTCCGGCGGGCGGTGCGCCCAGCCGACGAGGCTGGCGAGGCACAGCAGCAGTAGAAAGCCAGGCAGGCTTGCGATGCAACTGAGGGCGGTATAGCGCAGGGCAGACCAGCCATGGCGCGTCGAACCCTGCGTGTACAAGGCCCATGATGCCACGCCGGCGAGGACGAACAGAGCCGGAACCAGTCCGCCGCCCGAGTGCGCAGATCCCGCGGTGCCGCCGCTCGCGGTCAAGCCGACGCCGAACACCCCTGCGAGCATGCACAGGAGCACGAAGGCGCTTGGGCGCTCGCCCCCACGCGCCCAGCCGATGGCCATGCTCACCAGGGGCATCAAAGCCACGATGAGCGCAGCGTGCTCCGGTCGCGTCCCTTGAACGCCGAGCAGCGTCAGGATGCCGAAGCCGCCGAATCCCACGAAGCCGAGCACGGCCGTGCCGAGGAAGCGACCCTCGTAGTTCAGTGCCTCGATCCCTTCGGCCCTGACCAGCAGCAGCGCGAACACCGGCGCGCTGAGGCCATAGCGCAGGGTGTTGAGCCAGAATGGATCCAGCCATGCCAGAAGCGGCTTGGCGACCTGGAGCAGGCCGCCCCAGGACATGGCGCACAGCGCCAAGAGAAGCGCACCGCGGGCAAGTTCGCGGGGCGGTACAGGCCGAGAAGTTGGAGAGGTCATGCCGGGACTATGCCGGTCGGCTGCGCGGCATGTCCAATGGAACGTTCCGAGGTGAAGGGTCACGATTTCCGAGGCCGCTCAGCCGGCCTGGCGCCGCGCCTGCTGGGTTCGTCCGTCGTAGCCCCAGTGCCGGGGATCCATTTCCTCAACGGCGATGTACAGCGGCGTTTCTGTCCGTCTCGATCGCCCGCTGCGGGGAGATCTTTCGATCAGCCGCCTGTGCACGATGATCTTCCATCCCTATGCGAGCCCAACGTATCTCGCGACCACCGCGCCAGCTGACTGGACATTCCGTCGACGGCATCGGAGGGACGCTGACACGCGAAGCCTGGCTGATCGTCCACACCGATCTGCGTTCGGCACCGGCCGTGCGAGCCGTGATCGACGAGATCAAGGCCAGCTTCGGGCTAGGGTGATCGCTTCGCGGCGCACGCCGGTTCAGCATCGACGTCAGCACGGCGCAGCAGTCAGAGCCCCAATTCGCCGAGCGACGGGTGCTCGTCCGGGCGTCGCCCCAGGGGCCAGAAGAATTTGCGGTCCGCTTCGGCGATCGGCAGGTCGTTGATGCTGGCGTAGCGCCGCGCCATCAATCCTTGCTGAGTGAATTCCCAGTTCTCGTTGCCATAGGAACGGAACCACTGTCCAGCGTCGTCGTGCCACTCGTAGGCGAAGCGTACTGCGATGCGATCGCCGCCGAAGGCCCACAACTCCTTGATCAAGCGGTAGTCGAGCTCGCGCGCCCATTTGCGTTGCAGGAATGCGCGCACCTGGTCGCGGCCAGTCGGGAATTCGGCGCGGTTGCGCCAGCGCGTGTCCTCGGTGTAGACCTGCACCACGCGGTCCGGGTCGCGGGAGTTCCAGGCGTCCTCGGCCAGCCGGACCTTGAGCTGGGCCGAATCGATATCGAAAGGAGGGAATGGTGGCTTGCCTTGCATCGGATGCTCCTGGGATGGGGGAGGTTCAAAGTAGACAGGTCAGTCTACGTCGAACCGTAGTCGATGTAGACAGACTTGTCTATGATGGCGCAATGCCCCCCCGCGCCGAGCGCCACGCCCCAAGCACAGTCCCCGTCATTTCGGCGCGTGAGCGCGTCCTGCGCGCGGCCTATGCGTTGTTCTACCGGGATGGCATCCGCGCGACCGGGATCGACCGCGTGATCGCCGAGGCCGGGGTCACCAAGGTCACCTTCTATCGTCATTTCCCGAGCAAGAACGACCTGATCCGCGCCTTCCTCGAATTCCGCCATGCGCAGTGGATGGCCTGGTTCGAGGACGAGCTCGAGCGCCGCGGCGGGAACCCGCAGGCACTGGTCGGCGCCATGGGCGCCTGGTTCCGCGACCCGGCGTTCCGCGGCTGCGCCTTCCTGAACAGCGTCTCGGAACTGGGCCCCAGCAATGCCGAGGTGCTGGGCATTACACGCCGGCACAAGGACGACGTCGCTCGGGCCATCGCGCGGCTGCTCCCCGACACGCCGTCGCGTCAGCGCGATGCTGCCGCACTGGCCGTCGCCGTCGATGGTGCGATCGCGCGTGCTCAGTTCGATCCAGGAACTGACGCGGCCATCCAGGCGCTACGGTCGATCGTCGACGCGGTCACGGCGTCCAGCGCAGGATGACTCGGTGCCATGGATTCCTTTGCCTCGATGGTGCCGCCCCCAACCTGAACGCAAAGAAGCGCGCAATTGGCGATTTCGCGAATCCGCTTGATTTCGTCGAAGGTGAAGTGCGTATTCCAGTGCACACCCGCCAGGCGCTCTGACCTAAAGCCGCCAGTGGTGCTGGTGAGTCGGTCACGCGACACAGCTCGTATGGAGGTTTTGCCGGTCGGACTCCAGGAGACTGGTCGTCGGCCAAAGCGGGCGCTGGTTGTGGCCTGTAGCTGCGGCCGAAATGCGCCAGGCAGCGGTCGCCGGGATCACTGGCACCCTGGCCAGTCAGGCTTCCATTCCGGCCTGACTCAAACCAACCAGCCTCCACGGAACCCGGGGCGATTCATGCCGTAGCGGGCGGGTCGGCTCGAGCGAGGGGTTAGGCTCCTCCGCTGAGGTAGCGCTTGCGAAGGTCGGCAGACGACGATTCGGAGTATGTCTGCCGCTTCAGAAGACCCTTTTGGCCAAGCAGGGGTCGTCTCAGAAAACGGAAAAAATCGTACGCTAAGCCGGTTGCAGTGGCCGCAGCGGCCTGAACTTGATCGCCTCGGCACAGATACGCTCGACAACATCCAGCGTCGGCAAGATGACGTGTCGGTGCCGCAGTGTGTCGAGGGCGCTGCTGGCCAACACGATGGGGCTCAATCCTCGAGCGCGATCAGCTCCGCCACCGTCTGCCGCCGCCGGATCAGGCGCGACACGTCGCCATCGACCAGCAGCTCGGCCGCCAGCGGCCGCGTGTTGTAGTTGGAGCTCATCGAGGCGCCGTAGGCCCCGGCGTCGTGGAACACCAGCAGGTCGCCGACTTCGGCCGGTGGCAGCGCGCGGGCTTGCACCACCCCGCCGGCGTCCTGCGTGAACACGTCGCCCGATTCGCAAAGCGGGCCGGCGACGACGCTGGGTCGTGGCGCGTCCCGCCCGGCCGCGTCCGCGCGCGCGACGAGGCTGATCGCGTGTTGGTCGCCGTACATCGCGGGGCGCACCAAGTCGTTGAAGCCGGCGTCGCACAGCACGAAGTGGTTGCCGCCCATGTCCTTGACGGCGCGCACCTCAGCCAGTAGCGCGCCGGCCTCGGCGACGAGGAAGCGGCCGGGCTCGATTTCCAGTCGCAGCGGGTGGCCCAGCTCGTCGGCCAGGCGGCGGCGCGCGTCGTCCCACAGGTTGAAGTAGTGGTCGGTGTCGACGACGGCGTCGCCGGCGCGGTAGGGGACGGACAGCCCGCCGCCGGCCGAGATGGCACTGACGTCGTGGCCTCGCGAGACGACCTCGCGCACGTGCTGCACCATCGCGTCGCACACCTGCGCCAGGTGGCCGTAGTCCACGCCCGAGCCGATGTGCATGTGCAGGCCCACCAGCCGCAGGCAGTGGCGGGCGATGGCCTCCAGCGCGGCCGGGATGTCGGCCGGCCAGATGCCGTGCTTGCTGTGCTCGCCGCCGGTGTTGGTCTTGCGGCTATGGCCGTGGCCGAAGCCGGGGTTGATGCGCAGCCACACGCGATGGCCGGCGGCGTGCTGGCCCAGGTGCGCGCCGAGCTGATCGAGCATCGCCACCGAGCCGGCGTTGACCGGGATGCCATGCGCGGCCACCAGCGCCAGCGTGGCGCGTTCGATCACGTCGGCGGTGAACACGATGCCGGCGTGTTCGTCGCGGGCATCGTAGCCGGCGTGCAGCGCGCGCTCGATCTCGCCGCCTGAGACCGCGTCCACCTGCACGCCCAGGCCCCGCATCAGCCTCAGCAAGTGCGTGTTGGAGCAGGCCTTCTGCGCGAAGCGCACGGTGTCGAACCGGCGCAGGCGCTCGACGCGGGCGCGAATGGTGCCGGCGTCGTAGACCCACAGCGGCGTCGCGTGCGCGGCGACCAGCGCACGCAGGCGTTCGGGCGTGAAGGAGGCGGGGGCGGGGTGTTGCAGCGTCGTCATGGCGCCATGGTGCCCTCCGAAACCATATCCGTCCAATGCTTTGATTTCGCAATCTCGTACAAATTTGATATGGTTGACGGATGCTCTCTTCGCTCACCCACCGCCACGTCGAGGTCTTCCGCGCGGTGATGACCGCCGGCAGCGTCACCGGTGCGGCCGCGGCGCTGTTCACCTCGCAACCCACTGTCAGCCGCGAGCTGTCGCGCATGGAGTCGCTGCTGCGTCTGGCGCTGTTCGACCGCGTGCGCGGGCGGCTGCAGCCCACGGCGCAGGCGTATGCGTTGTTCGAGGAGGTGCAGCGCTCTTACGCCGGTCTGGAGCGCGTGGCCGACACCGCGCTGCGGCTGCGCCAGTTCACGCAGGGGCAGTTGTCGCTGGCCTGCCTGCCGGCTTTTGCGCACGCCTTGCTGCCCGGCGCCTGCGCGCGTTTCCAGGCGGCACACGCAGGCGTCAGCGTGTCGGTCAATCCGTACGAGTCGCCGCTGCTAGAAGAGCGCCTGGCGGCGCAGGCGCATGACCTGAGCGTGGCCGAGCACGACGGCGCGCTGGCCAGCGCGCAGGCCTCGCTGCTGCTGGAACTCGACGAGGTGGCGGTGCTGCCTGCCGGCCATCCGCTGGCGGCGCGGCGCCGGCTGGCGGCCTCCGACTTCGCCGGCCATGCGTTCGTCAGCTTCCATCCGCGCGACAGCTACCGGCAAAGGGTGGACAAGGTGTTCGCCGAGGCCGGCGTCGACCGCCGGCTGGCGGTGGAGACCGACAACGCGGTGGCCGTCTGCGCGATGGTGCGCCACGGCCTGGGGCTGGCCATCGTCAACCCGCTGACCGCCCTGGCGCTGGCGGGCGAGGGCGCGGGCATCGTGGCGCGACCGCTGGCATTCCAGATTCCGTTCCGGGTGTTCGCGGTGCGGCCGGCGCATCGGCCGGGCAACCCGCTGGTGGCGCGCTTCCAGGTCGCGCTGGCGGCCGAATGCGCGGCGCTGGGCCAGGCGGTGGCGCGCGCATGGGGCGGCGGTTCGCGGCGGCCGGCTTGACGGGCCCGCCGCGAAGAAGGCTTCAGCCGGCCTGGCGCGCAGTACCGGTCATCACGTCGACCATGTAGACCTTCAGGCCGCTACGGCTGCTGCAACCGGCTTAGCGTACGATTTTTCCGTTTTCTGAGACGACCCCAGGTACGGTTTGAACAGCTTGCGCAGCACCTGATGCCCGTGAATCTCAGGCTTCCTCCTCAGGGGGCCCGCTGTCACTCTCGGGCGTCGGCTTGGCCGAACCGTGTCCCATGTGCTCCGACAGGGGCTCTTCACACCGGTGAAGCACCTCGCCAGTCTCGTAGTCCGTCACCTGTTCGAAGTACCTGTCGTTCCGCCGGTCGATCACGCGCTCGTGGTGCACATGCTTCTCGAGCTTGTGCGAACGACTGGGCTCGGATCTCGTCTCAATGAAGGGCTTCTTTTCGCCCGGCTCCTTCCCCTTCATTCGCAAGCCATCGCGGAGGGTGAGAGTCTCATGGATCTCAACGCATATCGTCCGCTTGGTTGACCCACATGAAGGGCACGCTTCGGGCTCCTCGGTGGAGAGTGCGATAACGCCGAAGTCCAAGCCGCATTCGGTACACGACACGCGATGGCCGCTCATGTGGATGCCTCATCAAGTTGGATTGCCGCGCTACGAACGACGGGCTGGCAACCGCCGCCGACGCGCCGGAAGACTACTTGCCTACACCGAGAATGCACATTATCGTGTGCTGACTCTCGGTAGTTCGGACCGAACTGGGCTGCAGCCGGTTCCGCGGACGCCGACCTAAGCACTTTGCGCCGGCGCGAACTGGACGGGGCTGTGGTTGCCGGTGAACTCGGCGACTGCTGCCCGATACATTGCGGCCACCGCTCCAAGTTGCAGACAACGCCAGCTTCGGCCGACGACCAGTCCTTGGTCGGAGACAGCAATTCGGCTTTGCGGGCACTGGCACCCCGCCGCGGCAATGACGGCCATGGTGTGCTCAGCGGTCGCTGAAATCGTCAGCACCCTGAGCGGCGGCCTTCAGCGCCTTCGAACCGGTGCTACCGACCCTGAGGCTCCGTTCGCATCGCAGAATTGGCAGCGGCCGGTTCCGGGGTCGAGCGCTCGCCCGACACGGCAATGCATTGCGCATCGTGCGCGTGCTTTTGGACCACCGGACAAGGCTCAGTTCGGCGCCAGCTGGCCGTACCAGTACGCTGCGGTTACGCCACCATCCATCAGGAAGTCGCTGCCGGTGATGAAGGCCCCATCCTGCCCCATCAGGAGGGCCCCGACGGCACCCACTTCATCCGGTGTGCCGGCACGGCCAGCCGGGCAGTTCTCGATCATGCGCCGGTAGCCTTCACCACGCGGACCGCTCAACTCGTCCTTGGCGAGGTGGGTGATGATGATGCCGGGGCTGATGGTGTTCACGCGCGCGCCCCGCTTGCCCCATTGGACGGCCTCGGCCATGACGCGCAAGGCGTTGCCCCGCTTGGACAGCTGATAGGCGTGCAGCGAATCGCGCACCTGATCGGGCTGGAGCATGGGAAGCGCCAGCAAGTCGTCCGCCGGCGTGGTCGCCAGCGCCTTGTTCTGCTCGTCGGTCAGCGCACCCAGGCGATGTCCGGATTGCGACGCGATGACCACGCCGGCGCCGCCGGGCGCGATGACACGGCCGAATTCCTCCAGGACGAGCGCGGTGCCGTAGAGATCCACCGCGAAGATGGTCGACGGAGGCGCCTGCGAGGGCGAGACGCCCGCGGCGTGGATGACGCCGGTCACTTCGCCAAGCGAGGCAGCCAGCTCGGCCAGCGCATGCACCGACGCGCGGGACGCGACGTCCACGGTCGTGGTGCTGACGTCGAATCCGGCGTTGCCGAGAACTTCCGCTGCGGTGTCCGCGTTCGCCTGGCGCAGGTCCGCCAGCAGTACGTGTTTGCCCGCGCTGATCCGGCGGGCGATGGCCAGGCCGATCGAGCCGGCTCCGATGACGACGACAACGTTACGCATGATGGATGCTCCGAGAGAAGTTGCGGCCGAGCTGGCCCATGATTCGACGAATCACTTGCCGGTCATCGCCAGCACGGCTTGCGGCAGTCGCTCGCCCACGACAGGAATCCGCGCAGCCGCAGCGCCAAGATCCTCGACATCCGCCTCGCTCAAGGCGATGTGCACAGCACCCAGGTTCTCCTCCAGGCGATGCAGTTTCGTGGTGCCGGGGATGGGGACGATCCAGGGTTTGCGCGCCAGCAGCCAGGCCAGCGCGATCTGCGCGGGCGTGGTGCCCCTGCGCGCGGCGAAGGCCCGAATCAGATCGAGCAGGGCGAGATTGGCTGCGCGTGCCTGCGGCGCGAAGCGCGGAACGGCATTGCGGAAGTCCGTCGTGTCGAACCGGGTGTCGATGCCGATCGCGCCCGTCAGGAAGCCAGCACTCAGCGGGCTGAAGGGCACAAAGCCGATGCCCAGCTGCTCAAGGGCCGGAAGCAGTTCGTGCTCCGGCCCGCGGTACCACAGTGAATATTCGCTTTGCACGGCGGTCACGGGATGCACGACGTGCGCGCGACGGATGGTCTGTACCGAGGCTTCGGACAGGCCGTAGTGCCGGATCTTGCCTTCGAGGATCAGCTCGCGCAGCGCGCCGGCGACCTCCTCGATCGGCACGTCGGGGTCGACGCGATGTTGATAGAACAGATCGATGCGATCGGTGCGCAACCGCCGCAGCGATGCGTCGGCGACGGCCCGGATGTGTTCCGGCCGGCTGTTCAGCCGCCCACTGCGCTTTCCCGTGGCCGGATCGATGTCGAATCCGAACTTGGTGGCGATCACCACGCGGTCGCGCACGGGCTCTAGCGCCTCGCCGAGAAGGTCCTCGTTGACGAAGGGCCCATAGGATTCGGCCGTGTCGAACAGTGTTACGCCCAGATCGACGGCCTTGCGTAGCAGGGTGATCATGTCCGCCTTGTTGGCCGGAGGTCCGTAGACCGCGCTCATGCTCATGCAGCCCAGGCCGAGGGCCGAGACCTCCAGGCCGCTGGTGCCGAGGGTTCTGTGGTTCATGGTGTTTGTCCTTGTGAAACCCGCGCGGCCACGGGTGGGGTGTTGGGCAGGAAATGCACGCAGACGAGGCTGCCGATGCCGAAGGCCGCGATCACCCAGGCCATGGGTCGTGGGGTGCCGTCGGCGAATAGGCCCACGAGTGCCGAGCCGAGGATGCCGCTGCCGTACTGCATGGCGCCGACCAGTGCCGAGACCGCCCCGGAGCGCCTGGGAAAGACGCCGAGGGCGCCGGTGATGGAATTGGCGACGATGAAACCGTTCGCCGACACGAACACGAACAGGGGAATCACCAGACCCGCCAAGGCGCCCCATCCGGTCCATGCCGCGATCACGAGCCACAGCGTCGACAACGCGGCGCTGCAGGCCCCGAAACGCAAAAGGCGGTCGCTGCCCACCGAAGCGACCAGTCGCCCGTTGATCTGGTTGGTGAGCATGATGCCGAGGATGCCAGCGGCAAACAGCGCCCCGTACATCTGGGGTGAGACACGGTAGTACGAGATGAAGGCAAAGGGCGTCCCGGCGATGTAGGCATATACGCCGCCGTAGAAAAAGCCTCCGGCTCCCGCATAGGCGAGCAGCGGGCCGTGGCGGAGCAACTCGACGTAGCGGCCGAAGGCCGTGCCCAGCGACTCGCGACTTCGGTGCTCGGGGCGCAGGGTCTCGGGCAGCAGCAGCAGCGATGCGAGGGTCAGCAGGCCGACGCCGACCAGGGTCCAGAAGATTGCGCGCCACGAGGCCAGACGGAGGATCCAGCCGCCCAGGCTCGGCCCGACCAGCGGGGCGACGGCCATCACCGTGATCAGGGTCGACATCATCCTGGCGGCGTGCGCGCCCTCGTACAGGTCGCGCACCATCGCACGCGCCAGGACCACGCTGGCGCATGCGCCGACCGCCTGCACGCCGCGCCAGGCGATCAGGGCCGCCGCATCGCTCGACAGGGCGCAGCCAGCCGAGCCGATGATGAACAGCAGCAGTCCGACGGCCACCGGCGGCCGGCGGCCGAAGCGATCGGCGATCGGCCCCCAGAACAATTGCCCCACGCTGAACCCGATCAGGTAGCCCGAGATGGTCAGCTCGATGGTGCCGGCGCCAGCGTGCAGGGCTCGCCCCATCGCCGGAAGCGCAGGGAGATAGAGGTCGGTGGAGATCGACGCGAAGGCCATGAGCGTGCTCAGGATCGCCAGGATCAACACACTCTGCCGCTGCTCGCGCACTGGCGTGGTGAGCTTTTCCGTGGGGACCGCGCAGGGATCGCGTCCGGGCGAGGCGGCCAGGCAGCCAGGGGTGGACACGGTGCAACTCCTCCTTGTCAACGGTCGACCCGCTGCTGCAAATGGGCCGGGTAGCGGTCGCCGGCGATGGTGATCTGCCGCAGGGCCGTGTCGATCGCCGAGAGATCCTGCTCGCGCAGTTCGACGCTTGCCGCCCCGGCGTTTTCCTCCAGGCGATGCAGCTTGGTGGTTCCCGGGATCGGCACGATCCAGGGCTGTTGGGCCAGCAGCCAGGCGAGGGCGATCTGCGCTCGCGTCACGCCCCGGGCGTCGGCGAGCCGGCCCAGCACCTCGACCAGGCCCGCATTCGCCTTGCGGTTGTCCTCGCTGAAACGCGGCACGACCTGGCGGAAATCATCCTTGGCGAAGCGGGTGTGCGCATCGATCGTCCCGGTGAGGAACCCCTTGCCCAGCGGACTGAAGGGCACGAAGCCAATACCCAGCTCCTCGAGCACGGGCAGCACGCTTTGCTCGGGCTCGCGCCACCACAGCGAGTATTCGCTCTGCAGCGCGGCCACCGGTTGCACGGCATGGGCGCGGCGGATGGTCGCGACGCCGGACTCGGAAAGCCCGAAATGCTTGACTTTGCCTTCGCGGATCAGCTCGCGCACGGTGCCGGCCACGTCCTCGATGGGCACGTTCGGGTCGACCCTGTGCTGGTAGAACAGATCGATGCGATCGGTCTTCAGGCGCCTGAGAGACGCATCGGCCACGGCCCGGATGTGTTCCGGGCGACTGTCCAGCCCCTTGGCGACTTCGCCGTCGGCGAACCCGAACTTGGTGGCGATCACCACCTGGTCGCGAAACGGCGCCACCGCTTCGCCCACCAGTTCCTCGTTGACCCAGGGGCCGTAGGCTTCGGCCGTGTCGAAAAACGTGACCCCGCGCTCGAAGGCGGCGCGAATCAGCGCGATGCCTTGTGCGGGCTCCACGGCCGGTCCGTAGGCGTAGCTCAAGCCCATGCAGCCGAGCCCGATCGCCGAGACTTCGAGGCCGCTGCGGCCCAATGTACGTGTTTGCATCATTGTTCTCCTGTTCCCGGAACCCGGGTACGGGCGCCGTGTGCAAGCCCTTGCAAGCCAAGGGCATGGATTCATGCCTGGCTTACGCCGAGCCTTTGCCGCAGTTCCATCCCGGCGTCAGTGCCAGCTTCACGATCAGGTCGGAAAGGCCGTTGAGCGACACGCCATGTCCCCGAAATGGCTCACCCTTGTGCGTGAGCAGGCAACGTGTCGTGTGCCGCGCCAGCTGACCGTTCGCGCCGAGGATCAGGACCTTTGTCATGATGGATTTCCGGCTGTCTCAGCGTGTCTGGGGCGCCGCGGCGTATTGGGCCTCGTCCACGCTTTCCATCCAGTCCGCCGACTTGCCGTCGTGCTGTTCCTGGACCGCGATGTGGGTCATCGACGTGGTCGGCGCCGCGCCATGCCAGTGCTTCTCTCCGGGCGCGATGCGCACCACGTCGCCCGGCCGGATGTCCTCGACCGGGCCGCCCCAGCGCTGCACCCGGCCGCACCCTGCGGTCACGATCAGGGTCTGGCCCAGCGGGTGGCTGTGCCAGGCGGTACGCGCCCCGGGCTCGAAGGTGACGCTGGCGCCGCTGGCGCGCGCCGGGTCCTGTGCGTCGAAGAGCATGTCGACGCGAACGCGCCCGGTGAACCATTCGGCGGGCCCCTGGGCGGATGCCCGGCTGCCGTTGCGCTGGATTTCCATGATGGTGGTCCTTGTGGTGGATGGGTTGATCGTTTTCAGGCGGCGTCTTGCAACGACGCCATGTCGATCACGAAGCGGTACTTGACGTCGCTGCGCAACATGCGCTCGAAGGCTTGCTCGATGTCCTGGATGCGGATGCGCTCGACGTCCGCGGCGATCCCGTGCTCGGCGCAGAAGTCCAGCATCTCCTGGCTTTCGGCGATGCCGCCGATCAGGGATCCGGCCACCGCCTTTCGGTTCATCACCAGGGGTGCGGTGTTGAGCATCGGATCCAGCGGCCCGAGGTAGCCGACCAGAACCAGCGTGCCGTCGGTGGCCAGCGTCGGCACGTAGGGATTGACGTCGTGCACATAGGGCACGGTGTCGATGATCAGATCGAAGCGGCCGGCGTTCGCCTCCATCTCGGCCGGCTTGGTCGACAACACGATGCGATCGGCGCCGAGGCGGCGCGCATCGGCCTCCTTGCCCGGCGAGCGGGTGAACAGCGTGACCTCGGCGCCGAGCGCCTTGGCCAGTTTCAAGGCCATGTGGCCGAGGCCGCCCAGCCCGACGACGCCCACCCGGCTGCCCGCGCCGACCTTCCAATGGCGCAGCGGCGACCAGGTGGTGATTCCGGCGCACAGCAACGGGGCGGCGCCCGCCAGCTCGAGGCCGTCGGGCACGCGCAGCACGAAGTCCTGCGAGACGACGATGCGCTCGGAATAACCTCCGTAGGTCGTCGTGCCGTCATGGGGGTCGATGCCGTTGTAGGTATAGGTCGTCTGGTTTTCGCAATACTGCTCGAGCCCGCTGGCGCACGATGCACAGCCCCCACACGAGTCGACCATGCAGCCCACGCCGACCGCGTCGCCGGCCTTGAACCGGGTCACCGAGGGGCCGACATCGACCACCCGCCCGATGATCTCGTGCCCTGGAACCATCGGGTAGTTGGCGTTGCCCCAGTCGTTGCGGGCGTTGTGCAGGTCGGAATGGCACACCCCGCAGTACAGGATCTCGACTGCGACGTCGTCCTCGCGCAGGCTGCGTCGGTCGAAGCGAAAGAGCCCCAGCGCTTGCTGGGCGGAAAAGGCGGCGTAGCCGCGTACCTGGATGGACATGTTCGGGCCCCCGATGAACGTTGACCACACTCTAGGCGTCCCATGATTTCTTGAGTAGATGGAATAATCTGCATGAGCCTATGAGTGGAGTTCATCAATTCCGATGGAAGATTTCAACGACCTGCTGGCTTTTGTCGCCGTCGCGCGAGAGCGCAGCTTCACCGCAGCCGCCCGACAGATCGGGGTTTCACAGTCGGCACTGAGTCACCGGATGCGTGCGCTGGAGGAGCGTCTTGGCCTGCGCTTGCTCAGCCGCACGACGCGCAGCGTGTCTCCGACCGAGGCCGGCGAGAGGTTGCTGCAGACCCTGGTTCCGCGCTTCGAGGAAGTCCAGGCCGAATTGGCGGCCTTGCGCGAATTGCGCGACAAGCCGGCCGGCATCGTGCGCATCACCGCCGCCGAACACGCGGCGAACACGGTGCTGTGGCCCAGGCTCAGCCGGGTGCTGCCGGACTACCCGGAACTGCAGGTCGAGATCAACGTCGACTACGGCTTCACCGACATCGTGGCGCAGCGCTTCGACGCCGGAGTGCGCCTGGGCGAGAGCCTGGACAAGGACATGATCGCCGTGCGCATCGGTCCGGATCTGCGCATGGCGGTGGTCGCTACGCCGCAGTACTTTGCCAACCGAGCCGAGCCGCGCAGCCCGCAGGATCTGGCGGCGCACAACTGCATCAACCTGCGCCTGTCACGCGGCGGCCTGCTGGCCTGGGAATTCGAGCGCGACGGTCAACGCATCAACGTCCATGTGCAGGGGCAGTGGGTGTTCAACGGCAGCACTCCGATGCTGCGCGCGGCACTCGCGGGGGCGGGGCTGGGCTATGTGCCGGAGGACGTCGCCGCGGAGCATATCGGCGCCGGGCGCCTGCGGCGGGTGCTCGACGAGTGGTGCCCCACCTACGCGGGGTACCACCTCTACTACGCGAGCCGGCGCCAGTCGTCGCGCGCGCTCGGCGTGGTGGTGGATGCCCTGCGGTATCGGCCCTGATCTGCTCGGCGGGTGTGTGCGTTCGGCTGTCACTCTGTGGGCGGCCGCTTGCGCGATGGCCTGCAGCACGCATCTGAACTAGAATTGCATGAAATCTCAACGAAGGTTCAGGCATGTCCGGCATGACTCATCAACCTGCAGGGTCCAAGCGAGATGCGGTGACGCGACTCGCGGGTGAGCTGCGCGCCGGGCGCGTCTACAGGCGCGAAGACCTCCTGCCGTTCTCTACGGCGGTGGACCGTCATCTGCGTGAGCTCGTGGATGGTGGCAGCTTGGCGAAGCTTGCCCAGGGGCTGTATTACGTGCCCCGTCGCTCACGGTTCGGGGTGCTTCCGCCAGATGATGAAGAGCTTGTTGCCGCCTTCTTGCGTGACAAGGACTTTCTGTTGTTCTCGCCGTCTGCCTACAACTCGGCAGGGCTTGGCGCGACCCAGCTGTACAACCGTACCTTGGTCTACAACCACAAGCGCCACGGTGTCTTCAAACTGGGCAACCGGCAGTTCGACTTTCGCATGAAGTCGCGCTTCCCGAAGAGGCTCTCGCCCGAGTTTCTGTTCGTCGATGCGCTGAACAACCTCGGCGATCTTGCGGAAGACCAGGCAGCGTTGCTGAAGCGCGCCCAGGGCCGAGCAGCTTCCTTTGATCGACAGCGGCTGCTGCGAGCCGTCGAGAGCTATGGCTCGATGGCAACCAAGAAGCGCCTTGCGGCCTGGCTACATGGCTGACTTCCTGCACGACCGACGCGACTTCGCGCAACTCGTCTCGATCGTTGCCGACGAGCGAGGCATCGATCCCGTGCTCGTCGAGAAGGACTACTGGATCATGCACTGCCTCTGGGGCTTGCAGGCGCAAGGCTTCCAGTTCGAACTGAAGGGCGGTACCTCGCTCTCCAAGGGCTTCGGCGTCATCCATCGATTTTCGGAAGACATCGACATCCGCATTGAACCACCCGCGTCGATGCAGGTCCGAACAGGGCGGAACCAAGACAAACCTGCGCATGTTGAGTCGCGGCGCGCCTTCTACGATTGGCTGGCGGCAGAGATTAAGATTCCCGGGATTTTGACCGGGGAGCGCGACACGGCCTTCGATGATGAGAAGCTGCGCAGTGCGGGTGTTCGTCTCAACTATCCCTCTGTCAACCGAGCGCTGGACGGTGTCAAAACCGGCATTCTGCTGGAGTTGGGCTTCGACGATACGGCGCCGAATCGCGCGGTGACCATCTCGTCTTGGGCATACGACGCGGCTGTGGCGCGAGGTGTGAAAGTGGCCGACAACCGAGTCCAGCAAGTGCTTTGCTACGCGCCGACGTACACCTTCGTCGAGAAGCTGCAGACGATCTCGACCAAGTACAGGCGCCTCGGTGACGCGAAGGAGTTTCCCAAGAACTTCCTGCGGCACTACTACGATGTTTACTGCCTGCTCGGCTTGCCTGAAGTCCTGGCGTTTCTCGGGCAGCCTGCGTACGAGGAGAGGAAGAAGCAGCGCTTTCGTGCCGGTGACGAGCTGAAGATCGCAAAGAACGCCGCCTTTCTGCTCGAGAACATTGCGCAGCGGCAGCGGTTCAGTGAGGAGTACCGGAAGACGTCGGCGTTGTACTACCTTGGGCAGCCGCCGTTCGAGGATCTACTCGCGCGCATCCACGAGCACATCGTGGTGATGTGAAATTTGCTCAGAAAAGTGAACGGGGGGTAGCTGCTTTCCAGCGGCGTTCCGATGATTTCACCGCCCCGGAAAAACCATGGTATGGAGCATGGTATGAACCATGTAATAAGTTGATTGTTCGCCGAAAAACGCTCCCACCCTTTCCGCCAAGAGATAAGCCTAAGTGATTGATTCACTTAGGCTTTTTTCTTTTCTGCGTTCACCTGTCATCAAAACCGTCATCAAAGTCGGTGTGATCCAAACGCATCAGCACGCCGCGTGCTGACCCGATGCGCGCAGACCGGGCAGCCCATGCGCCTGCACGCCACCCCAAGCCCCCCTCCTGATCTGCCCCGCATGGTTCCTGGGGGCTGGGCCGCGATCTTCCCTGCGGAATGATTGAGCGATTAGATGTTGGTGATGAATTCAATAGAAATAAATCATGGTCTCATTCACAGAGCGATTGAGTCGGTTTACGCCGGATTTGCCTTGACTCCGAGATAAAAACTACCTCGATCAATTAAAGCTGTCAACAAAACAGGCGTTTGCATGTAAACGGGAGTCATTGCACATTTTCTCGGCACAGAGGAACCCGCCATGACCCACACGCCCACGCAAACCCCGCCCGCGCAGACCCTTCTGACCGTCAAGACCGTCCAACAGTGGACCCAACTGTCGCGGACGACCATTTACCGCCTCACCGTCAGCGGCCACCTCCATCCGGTGCGAATCGGACGCGCCCTGCGATTTCGCCGAGACGAGGTTGCCGAGCTGATGCAAAACGGCGTGACCACCATCGCCGATAACCCGGCGCCCTGAGCCATGTCGTGCCACCATCACGCCCGCAGCGCGAGCAGGGCAGGCATGGAACGCCCGGCAGCGAGTCCGCCCAAGGCAGGCCAACCCCGACCCGCTTGGCCTGCCGGTGCGATCAGACCCAGAACCCGCACCGCAGCCCAGACCCTCCCCCGGCCCGCGGTGCGTGCCGACCCCTGCGGGGTCAAAACCGCCCGCGGGGGACTCTCCTCTTCAGGCCAATCCCCTTCCCCGCCTGCCGGGGTTCACCACGCCCGCAGGGCGTGGTCGGGCGAGAGCGAAGCGAACGCCGGGGTCTTTGTCCGGCTGCCCGAGGGGTCGCAACAGTCGGCAGAGGGGCGATCCAGTCCGGCCATCGTCTCTCGTTGGCGTGCTCATCGGACGGCATGCAGTCTGTCCGCGCCTTCCGTGGCACTCCACACCCCGAAAACCCGTGTAGCAAGGGCTAACCCGCGCTTCGCTTGGGTTGCCCTTGCCCCCGGCGCCGCTGCGCTTTGCCGGGGGGAACTGCACACGCTTTGTTGCGCTCACCATGCAAAACCCTAGCTCCCTCATCGCCCGGCGCCGCCGCCACGGCCCCGAACCGCTCCCACCTGGCGAGCGCCGCACGCACACCATCAGTGTGCGTTTGAACCCCACGGAACTCGCCCTGCTCGACGCCAAACGCGGCCGTCTGGCGCGTGGCGAATGGATGCGCGCGGCCCTCCTAAACCGCTGGCCACCGGCCGCTCCCAAACCCATCGCCTTGGCGCAATGGCGTGCACTGGCGCGCGTCGGCAGCAACCTCAATCAAATCGCTGCGGCCCTCAATTCGGCCCGGTTCTCGGGGGCGTCCCTGCCCAGTGTGGCCGACATCCGCGATGTACTCCTTGCGCTGCGCAGCACCCTTCTTGCTGCGAGAACGGACGAGGAGACGGACGAGGAGATCGACCAGGAGACAGACACATGAAAGGCATGAACCGCATCAAGCGCGGCAGCGGATTCCGTGGCGCGCTCGACTATGTGTTTGGGCGCGATGCCGCACACAAAGAGGAACCCGGCACGCTGATCGGCGGCAACATGACCGGCGCCGACGTGCGCCAACTCAGCCGCGAATTCGCTGCTGTTCGCGCCCTGCGTCCCGACATTGGCAAGCCCGTCTGGCACAACTCGTTGCGCCTGCCCGCGGGTGAAACGCTGCCCCCAGAACGCTGGAAAACCCTGTGTGACGACTACATGCAGCGCATGGGATTCACCCCCGATCATCCGCGCTGCTACGTGATGCATGACGACGCCCAGGGCCAGCATATCCACGTCCTGGCCTCGCGCGTCAGTGCAACCGGTGCGGTGTATCTGGGCCGCAATGAAAACCTCATCAGCACCCGAATCATTCAACGCCTTGAGCGCGTGTACCGCCTCACCCTCACCCAAGGCGCAACGTACACAGGTAACCGTAACCGCAAGATCGTTCTGCCCGAGCGCAAACAGGTGAAGAAAGGCGAGGTCGAAGCGGCCCTGCGCACGGGCATCCTGCCGCTCCGCTTGCAGTTGCAGCAGATCCTGGATGCCACCCTTGCCACCGGTTCGCAACCCGTGCAGCAGTTCATCCACACCCTGCAGACGCAGGGCGTGACCGTCATTCCCAACGTCGCCTCGACCGGCACGCTGAACGGGTTCTCGTTCGAGATTGACAGCATGACTTTCAAGGGCAGCGCCCTCGGCGCTGCCTACAAATGGGCCTCCCTCAAGAAGATTGTGAACTATGACCAAGACCGAGACCATGCAGCACTTGCCGACCTCCGAGCAAGTGCAAGCCGCAGCACAGGACTTGAAGCAACTCCCGCAGGCGATCGTCGAACACTTGACGCCGATTCTGCCCAACATCGAGCTGGCGATGGAGGCCCAACGGCGCACCATCGAGACGCTGACCGCGCAGGCGGTGCAGCGGATCGAGCAGACCCAGGCCCAGGCCCTGCAAGCGATCCAGGCCCAACAACAGACGAGCGAACGCGCCCTGACCGGCGCCTTGACGCGCCTGACCCAGCAGAGCAGCGCCCTGCAAACCCTCCCGGGGAAGACAAAAGAAGCGGCAGCGCAAGCGATGCAAGCCGCCCAGGAGATGCAGGACGCCATCAGCAACCGTCCGCCTCTCACGCTTACGCAGGGCATCGTGCTGATGGTCTGCGGCGCGATTCTGGCGGCGGCGCTGACCCTCGCTGGGATGCGCGCTTTCGACGCGCCAGCGCCGCCAGACGGGCAGCAGCAAGCGCAGCAGCAGACGCCGCAGCAACCGCAACAACAGCAGCAATAAGCCCCAAACGCATCGACGAGCAAACCAGACAGGATGCGCGGCATGCCGATCCTGTGCCCTATCTGGAAGCGCACGGCTTCACGGTCAAACGCGAAGGCCGCCACGCCTCGGTGCGCAACGGCAGCGGTGATGAGGTCTACCGGCTGACCCAGGCCTCAGGGCGCTGGGTGTGGTGCGACTTGTATGGACAGAATGGCGGCGACGTGATCGCCCTGGTGCGCGACATTGCACCGGGAACGGCGTTTCGTGACGCCGTGTTCGAACTCACCGGCGGCGCGGCTCTGGTGCAACGTGTGCAAGCCCCCAAGCCTGTACCGGAGTCCCCACCTACCTCACCCACCCCACTGACACTGCCCCCATTCCAACCGCATCAGCGCAGCGCAGGGCGGGCCTACCTGGCCGGGCGCGGCATCAGTCCGGCCACGCTCGATGCGGCCGAGGCTGCAGGGATGCTGCGCTATGCGCTTGGGGCGGTGTTGTTCGTCGGCTACGACGAAGCCCGGCAACCCCGCTGTGCCACACAGCGCCTGATCCATGATGACGTCACTCCGAACAAACGGGACCTGCGCGGATCGGTCAAAGCGTTCTGTCCGATCCTGCCCGGTGACCCGGCAACCGTATGGATTGTCGAAGGCGGCACGGACGCGCTGGCGGTGCAGGACAGGGAAGGAGGCGACGGCCAGCCGCCCACCGTGGTCGTGACCGGCGGGGCCGGGGTGCGAAGCTTCCTAGACCAGCCCGCCATCCAGACCTTGTTGTGCAAGGCGACGCGTGTGGTCATCGCGTGCGAGAACGAAAAGGACGCCGAGACGCAGGCACGCACCGATGCGCACCATGCGCAACAGCGCGACCGGGTGTGCGGCATCGCCCCCGGCGCAGATGTGCAGCTTTGGCGCCCGCCCGCGGGTTGCAAGGACGTGGCGCAACTGCACGCGCGGACGGTGCAAGTCACGGACGTCGCGGCCTCGCTCACGGCACCGCGCACGGCCCCGCCAACGCAACTTGGCAGCACATCAGCACACCGCAGTCCCACCCCGCAGTCCGCTGGAAACGAGACCCGTCCCAGCTAACCCCCAAGGAGTCATCCATGTCAACACGCACTCGCAGCATCATCAAACCCAAGACGGCGCAGCCGGTCAAACTGCACTTCCTGTGTGACCCCGCGCTGGCCGACCAATTAACCGCGCTCGAAAACCTGGCGAAAAAAGCCGGTCTTGAGATCGACATCGACGGCGCGCTGTCGGCGGCCCTGGCCCGGCTCATTGCTCAGGCGGAGAAGCAACTGACACCGCCGCCTGCGGAAAAAACCCCGGTCCGCTTGCCGCAGCAGCAGCCGGTCGATGTGTTGGCGCCGCCGCCGATTTGAGCCACATGCCGATCGGCGACTGCGCCAGGGCAAACGCGCTGCGCGTGGCGTCAGGCATGAATTTCGACGCGTGCCAACCGGCTCACGGCAAACCCGGCACATAGCGCAAATCGGCATTGGCGTCATCAGTGCGCACCAAAGCGTGTCAAGGGGCGCGTTGTTGCGCGCAGGCAACAGGCGCGGAGACAATACGCCTTTGTGGACATTCCTGTGGACAGGCGACTGATGAAAAGAAAAAAGCCTAAGTGAATCAATCACTTAGGCTTGTGTAATGGTGCCGGGGTCAATGAAACTCTCATGCTAAGTGACTGAAAAAAATAGCGTTCGTCTTAGAGCGTCAGTGCGGATACCGTCTGAAATACCGTCAGACGGGCGTCGCTGCCCCCTGCGTCAGACCTCAGAAACAGCCCAGCACCAGCCGGTGGGCAGTGTATCGGCGGGTGTGGTTCGGTGCCGACAGATCAGGAACACCCCCCCTCCAAAACTCTGCGGCGCAAAAATCTGACGGCACGCACGGTCTTGATGGGGCGGCTTCAAACTTTTGCCACCCCCCAGGGGTGGTCGGTGGCTGCCGGGCGGCTGCTCACTGGGGGCATACGGTGTTGCGTTGCGCGTGTTGCCTATGTTGCGTAAGGGCACACATGCGGCTTTGCGCGCCGTTTCGCACCCGTTCGGAAGGCGGCTGGGGAGTACCTTTTAGGGGGGGTACCCCCTGCGACGGTTGCGACATTTGCGACGGGTGGGCAGCAATTGCCTTGCTCCACCCCCTGCGAAAGTTGCGAATCGTGCGAATGGGCGGCCTCACTTTGGCGTGAGCATGTAGGCGGGCAGTAGGCAGGCGCGGCCCTCGGCGGCGGCGGCTAGGGCGTCGCGCCATAGGGCGGGCCTGCCCTGCCGGTCAGGTAGGCGTGCGCGGCCTCGTAACTCGCGGATGTGCACATGCCTGACGATGCGCCACACTTGGCGCTGGCTCAGGCCGATGCGCTGGGCAATCTGGTGCGTGCTGTAACCCACGGAGCGCAGGCTTCGGGCGGATGCGTGCGTCATGGCCCTGTCGATTGCACGTCGCTGTGATTCTGCCCGGCGTTGCGCCGTCTTGCTGGGTGGGCGCGGTGGCTTGCGGGTGGGCACGCGGGGATAGATGCCAGCCAATAACCGGCGGGCATGGCCGGGGCTAATGCTGTAGCGTGCGGCGATGGCGGGCACAGGTACACCGACGGCGCGTAGTGCGCGCATCTCCACATCGCGCCGGGCTAGGGCGGGGTCGCACCACGCACGCATGGGGGTATCGAATCCCCATAGGTGCATGGCGCGGTAGGCCTCACGTCGCGTCATGTCACACTCAGCCCATACCGCGCAATCAGCAGCGCGTCGGCCCGTCCGTGGTCTTTGGCACGGGTCAGGTAGGGGGCGCAGCCCGGCAGCAGGCGCAGCGCCGCCTCCACGCTCGCAGCTTTTGGTGCACCAGCAGGCAGCCCTGCGGCGCGTTTCCACGCCTGCGGGGTCACGCGCTGGATAGATGCGCCAAACAGGATGCACGCGGTCTCGATTGTGCCCACGCTGCGGCCAAAGGCGAAGGCTGCCACGCGGCTGTCGGTGGGCATGGCTGCCACGCTCTCTATCCAGCTGGCGCGGATGGGCGGCAGGGCTTGCAGCAACTCGCGCAGCGCCAGCGCGTTGACGGTGCGGCGTCCGTTGCCAGTCTCCAGCGTCGGCATGTCCAGCACCTGCACCACGCGCCCTTCTGTATCGAGTGCGGCAAGCGCACCCGATAGGCCGGGGTCGATCCCCAGCACCACGGGCGCGCGGCTCACGCTGCGGCCTCCAGCCCGGCCATGATCCACCAGCACGCGGCGCAGGCGGTCACGTCAGCGGCGTTGTAAGTCGCCAGCTTCTCATGCTCGCCAGCAAGCCACAGGTCGAGCACGTCCGCGCCGGTGGTGCCGTCTGCTTTGGGGCTGGGCACTCCCAGCGCGCGGCACAGCTTGTCCAGGCTGATGCGGCCTCCGTGGCCTGCGAACAGCGTCATGCTGTCGCCAAAATCGCGCGGGGCGCGGCTGCCTGCTTTTGGAAGCCAGCGGGGCACACGCACGCGGTTTGCCCAGCAGCGGGCACGCAGAAAGCCCAAATCAAACTCGGCGTTGTGCGCCACGCAATAGGCGTCCTCGGCGAACGGCCAAGGGGTTCCGTCCGATTGCAGCGCCGGGGCGGCGTCGGCTAGGGCCTTGTCGATCACGGCGATGGCGCGGCGCAGGAAGGCGGCTTCCGGCTCGACTCGCGCCCTCACGATGGACACGGCGGCGGTGTCGCTGGTGGCGAAGCCGATAGCGCACAGTTCGCCTAGTGCCGGGTCGAGGGCTTGCTTGCGCCAGGTGGCTTCGATGGCGGCTTCGCCCTCGGTCTCCCACCACGCGGTGATGCTCTCAGGCTTCTTGAGCGTGCCGGGCGGCTTGGTGTCGGCTCTGGCTTGTTCGCGGGCGGCTTCGGTTTGGCCGGGCAGGGTTTCAACGTCGATAAACAGATGGGTCATGGCGGGCCTCTCAGAATGGGATATCGTCGGCTTCAAACTCGGCAGCAGGGGCATGCCGGGCAGGCGGTGGTGCAGTTCGTGCTGCTGGCGCTGCGGGCCTGCTGGCGCTGATGGCGGCGGTATTCAGCGCGCGCCATTCGGGTGAGTCCTTGATCTGCTCTCGCAGGCGCGCGGGCAGATCGTCGAGGTGGTGGTGCGTGCTGCGGTCGCTGATGTCCAGCAGCACGCCTTCACTGTCACCCAGGGGCGGCGGGGCTTGCATGCCTTTGGGGATGGGGGACACGCTCACGATGTCGGCATAGCTGCGTCCGTTGCGCTCCGTGTGTGCCAGATTCAGCAGGGCAGGCGCGCCGAGTAGCTTCTTCAGGTCGAACGCGGCCAATTCGTCCGGGGTGAAGTCTCGGCCTCGCCAGCTTTTGAGGAAGGCGCGCAGGGCGGATTTTTCGTGCAGCGATGATGTGAATCGGCGGGACACTTGGAACGGTTCTCCGTCGCTGCGCAGTTCGGACAAGCGCCACGTCAGCAACACTTTGCGGGCGCTTTTGGCCTCGCCTTGGTAGTCGCTGGTCTGGGTGCCCAGGTCGATCAGGCGGGTGCAGCGGGCGGCTTGCGGGCCTGCGGGGGGAAGTTCAAAGGTTGCGGTGGATTCGGTCAGGGTCAAGGACATGATGGGTCTTTCAGATCAAGGGTGGTGGTGGTCTCGGTCTGGTGCGGTCTGGTCTCGGTCTGGTGTTCAAAATGGCAGGCTGCGCACTTCGGCGCGGATGCGCTCGATCAGGGCGATGGCGGCGGCTTCGGCCTTCAGTTCGGCTAGTAGTCGCGCATCGGCGGCGCGCGTCGCGCGGCTTTGCAGGTAGGTAATGAGGGCTTGGCGGTTTTGGGCGATCAGCGCTTGCAGTTCGGGCGTGACCCTGCTGCGCGGGCGGGCATGTAGCGCGCCGCGCTCCACACTCAGCACCAGCCCGGCGCGGCGCAGGCGGTAGTGCACCGATTCGATGTCGTCATTCATGACGATCTCCTTCAAGCTCAAGTTCGGCAAGCCAGGCGGTGAAGACTTCGGGCGGCAGCAGCTTGCGGGCGGCGGCGGTGTGGACCTCGGTCTTGCTGCGGTACAGGGCGGCTAGGCGCTCGGTTTCTTCGGTGGCGCGGCGAAAGTGCCGGATGGCGGCGGCATGGTTGCGCAGGGCGAAGGCGGTGCGGTCGAGGTGGGCGGGCAGGGCCTCGTTTTTTGCAATGCCGGTGGTGCGGGCACTGCAAAAACTGCAAGAAGACCCTTTCTGCACTTTTTGCAGTGCCTGCACGGGCGGCTTTCCATGAATGGCCTGCCCTTGGGCGGGCAGCAATTGCCCAGCGCTACCCCCTGCGAATGTTGCGAATCCTGCGAACGGCTGCGCTGAATTGCCATTCATGGGGGGCTGCGAATGCTGCGAATCTTGCGAATAGCGTCCGGCATTCGCAGAATTCGCAGGATTCGCAAGGGGTGCGGTAGACAAAACCGGCAAGGTCGCAGGGGTTGCATTCGCAGAATTCGCAGCATTCGCAAGGGGGGTATCACCCCAAATGCGGCGAACGATGTCAGCGGCGCGCATGGTCAACTCCTGCGGCTTTGACGTTGCCAAGGTCAAACTCCACCAGACCGAGCGCGTCCAGGCGGTCAATGGCCTCGTTGCGCCGGTCAGCGGTGCGCAGGCTTGACGGCCCGATACGCGGAATGTCTTTCAGGGCAACCCAGCCGACACGCTCCACTAGCCAGCGGTACAGCGTCAATGCCCATGCTGGCGCAGGGTCGGCCTTGCCCGATAGGGCGGCTTGCCAGTTGTCCAGGCTGTGTGCCGATAGCTCCGCACCACAGACGGCGGTCTGATCGTCGATCACGTCAGCGCCAGCAAAACACGCCAGCACCCCGGCGATGCGGCAAGCCTGCTCGGTGGCGCGCAGGGCGAAGGGCTGCACCTCGCGCAGCGCGCCCATGCGGCCCTGTTGTTCCATGTCCTCAAAAAACGCGGCCATGCGGTCGGTAGCCTGCGCGTCAAGCTCGATCACCGGCAGCCCGTCGCAATCGTCCGGCAGCGGGCGCGATAGCAGGCGCGTGCAGTCGGCCCAATACTGCCGGATAGCTGGGCTGTTCTCAGGTCGCCAGGGCTTGAAGACACGCGGTGCAAGCGGTGCAGGCCAGGCCAGCAGAAAGCGCGGCCAAAACCCGATGCCCGATAGCACTTCATCAGCGAGTACATCGCCTAATGCGGCGGGCTGGATCAACAGGTGTGCAGACAGACGCACCCCGTAACGCTCGGTGCGGCCTCCCCCGGCACGCACCACTGAGAGGTGGCCCCGATCCCACAGCCCGCATAGATTCGCGGCGGTCTTGGTGCGCTGCTCTGGCGTCATGGCGTGCCCTGCAAGCACGGCTCCGGCCTCGGTCGAGAAGATGCCCTGTGCGGCGATGCCTTCGGCAAAACTGCGGCGCATGCCTTCAATGGTCAAATCAGCGGCAATGCGGTAGGGCGAAGGGCCGGGATGATCGGGCGGCGGGTCGCCTTTCTTGCGCTGGCTCTTGGCGTCCTCATAGGCGGCCATGTCCTGCGCATGGCGCTTTCCAGCTTCGCGCTGGTGGTCATGGATCGGGCGCAGGGCGGGCCTGTCTGCCGTGTCCTTGCCGTCGCCACTGTTCGCCACGGTCAGGGCATACAGGCTCAGCGGCGCGGCGTTGCCTGCAAGCGTGCGCACGTTCGCTGCACCTTGCGCCAGCAGAGATGCGGCGGCAAGCAAGGATTGCCCGGCCATAGCGGGCGAAACTTGCGCGCCCTCGGCCAAATCGCGCGCAGCGGCGGCAAGCGGGCCTAGAGCGTCAAGCGGGTAGGGGGCGTCGGTGCCGTCGATCTGCGGCAGCAGCAAGGCGCGGGCACGCTCCAGGGCTTGCGGTACGGGCAGCGGCGGCAGGGTTGGTGTCGCATTCGCAGAATTCGCAGGATTCGCAAGGGGTGCGGCAGACAAAACCGGCAGCGCCAGCACGTCGGCGGCAGTGGCTTGCGGGTGTGCGGCTCGCCAGTCGAATGCGTCGGCTTTGGCGGGCAGACCGAGCGCAGCCACGTCGAGGATGCGCACTTCTGCGGCAATGCCTTGCAGCTTGTCGGCAACGCTACGGCAATACTGCGCGCCGGGTTCGTCATGGTCAGGCCATACCGTCGCGGTGCGGCCTTGCAGCGGCGTCCAATCGGCTGCGCTGGCGCTGCCTGAACCTCCGCTGGTGGTGGCAACACAGCCCAGCTTCACCAGAGCGTCAGCGGCCTTTTCGCCCTCCACCACGAACACCACGGCGGCGGTATCGGCGGCGATGCGGTGCAGGTTGTAGAGGGGTTTCCCGGCAGGTGGTGCGGGCGGCTCTCCGATCTCATGCCCTGCGCCGTCAGCGGTGCGGCGCATGGGCCTGATCCACTTCGCGCCGGTGTCCGGGTGTTTCAGCCGAATGCGCCAGAAGATCGGTTCCCCGCTGGCGCTGGTGTAGGTGTGCAGGGCTTCGGGGGCGAACCCGTCGCGCAGCGCTGGCGCTGACAGTCTGCGCGCGGCATCTCTGGGGGTTTCTGTGCGGTCGATCACCTCAGACATGACGGCCTCCCGTCATGGCTCCTAGCGCCTTTGCAGCGGCGGGGAAGGCCTGACCGTGGCGCTGCATCTGAAAAGCCAGCACGTCGCCACCATGCGCGCCACAGGTCATGCAGCGGAAAGCGCCGGTCGCCACATTGACGCGCAGGCTTGGCCGGGTGTCCTGGTGGAACGGACACACGGCATCGCGCCAGGCGCCACGGCCCTGCAATGCACCAAGTTCGACAGTGAAATAGACCTCGGGATCGGGCAGGCGGCTGCGGTCGAAGTGCGGGCGCAGCGCCAGCAGCGCAGCCCGGCTCTTGGCCGGTGCGGGGGTGCGGCGGCCCGGAATCACTTGGCGCTCCCGGCTTCTGCACGCTTGCGTTGCAGCGGCGTCGCGTAGCTCGCGCCTTGCGTCTGCGCCTCCAATCGAGCAACAGCGTCTAGCACGTCCCCATAGCGCCAGTAACTTGCGCGGCAGCCGGGGAAGGGCTTGATCGGCGCCGGGAAAAGCCCCAGCCCCATCAATCGGTACAAGGTTGTTTTACCGACCGGAAACACCCCAGGAATGGGCGGGCGGGCCTTTGGGTCTCCAATGATCTGCGCCAGCTTGATGCGGGCATCAGGGGTCAGGTCAGTAGTGACTGGCGCATAAGTGGCGCGTGAACGTCCGGGCTTTTCTGTGGGCTGCATGACACCTCCGTAAATGGGATGCCTGCATTTCAACCCGGCAGTGCACTCTTGCGTTCCTATAGGAACGATGGTTCGTTCCAATAGCGTCTAACGGAATGACATAAACAGACCACAATTATTGGCTAATAAAACTAGCCTGTTTTAGTTTAATGAATAAATAAACTAAGGAAGGTCTGCACAACCCACGCCGAAACGCGAGTTGATGCGCGCCTGTTCACATCGTGAAATCAGCGTTGAATATCGGGCCGATTTCGGGCTGTTTGGGCTCGATTTGGCCGGTTTTCGGGCC
>Ga0315298_1000131_pt1 | contig 144986 bp, 131 predicted proteins | sample WHS_1_MG_FD_203077 | JGI IMG/M metagenome (GOLD analysis project Ga0315298, IMG submission 203077) | Extremophilic microbial mat communities from Washburn Hot Springs, YNP, Wyoming, USA - WHS_1_MG | ecosystem: Environmental > Aquatic > Thermal springs > Hot (42-90C) | place: USA: Wyoming...
ATCCCAGATTGACATCCATTATGAAAACGTCCAAAGAGAGATGCAAAAAATTTTTAAAATCATTGGCATTGCCGCTTAGCCGTATCGACAATCTTTTGTCGATATCGATTCCCTAAGGGCCTAATAAGTTTTAATGAAGGGAAGCGGATGAAGCATGTCATCTTAGGAACCGCCGGGCATATTGATCATGGGAAGACCGCTTTGGTGAAAGCCCTCACAGGGGTGGATACAGACCGATTAAAAGAAGAGAAAGAAAGAGGAATTACGATCGAATTAGGGTTCACTTTTTTAGACCTTCCTAACGGGATTCGGTTGGGAATCATCGATGTGCCTGGGCATGAAAAATTTGTAAAACATATGGTAGCAGGAGTTTGGGGAATCGACTTGGTGGCATTGATCATTGCAGCGGATGAAGGGGTGATGCCCCAGACGAGAGAGCACTTAGATATTTGTAGACTTCTTGGGGTAAAAAAGGGACTGGTCGTTCTCACAAAGATTGACCTCGTTGACCAAGAACTTTTGGAATTGGTAAAAGAGGAGGTGGCAGAGGTCATTAGGGATTCGTTTTTAAAGGAAGCCCCCATTATTCCAGTCTCCTCAATAACGGGGGAGGGAATTCCAGAACTTCTCACCACCCTTGATCGGCTTTCCCTTGAAGTCGAAGAGAAGCCTTCGGATGGATTATTCCGTTTACCCATTGATCGTGTCTTTATCATGAAAGGGTTTGGAACGGTAGTGACCGGCACAATGGTTTCAGGATCTCTTTCTTTGGGCGAGACCATCGCCATCCTCCCCTCGGGACAAGAAGGAAAGGTTCGAAACCTCCAGGTCTATAATACACCGGTGGAAAGGGCCTTTGCTGGACAGAGGACAGCCGTAAATCTTCAGGGGATAGAGACCTCCTCGATAGAACGTGGAGATGTTCTCACCCACCCCCAGACCTTCATCCCAACTGAACTACTTGATGTTTATCTTGAATATTTACCCAGTTCACCAAGGCCCCTGAGAAACCGCACCAAACTAAGATTTCATATCGGAACGAATTCAACCACTGCAACCATCTTCCTGCTTGGCCAAGAAGAGTTAAAGCCTGGGGAAGAGGGCTATGCTCAACTTCGATTGGATCGACCTGTGGTTGCCTTACCTCAAGACCGTTTTGTGATTCGAGGTTCAGGAACGATCCAGACCCATGGGGGAGGCGTTGTCTTAGACACCCATCCGGAGAAACATCGTCGCTTTAATCAAACCGTGATCGATGAATTAAACCTTTTTAAAAAAGGCGGAAGTATCGAGATTCTTCAACGCCATATCCTTCGCTCAGGGAGCGAAGGCATTACGCTGAGGAACTTATTGAACCGGGTTCCTCTTCCACCCCTGAAAATGGAGGAACACCTTAAAGAGATGATTCAATCCGGTGAAATTCTGCTTATTGATCCAGAAAATGTAAAAGTCATAGATCTTAAAAATTATCAACAACTCAAAGGGATGGTTCTTACGCAACTACTCGATTTTCATCGCCGGTTCCCAATGAAATCGGGTTTGTCAAAAGAAGAGCTGAGGACTAAACTTCCTGCGGAGATCGATATAAAACTTTTTCAAATCCTACTAAACGGACTGATTCAATCAAAAGAGATTGTCTTGGAAAAGGATAAGATCAGGCTTTCTGAACATCGAATTTCTTCTGTGGATGAAAAGGGCATGGTCAAACAGGTAGAAAAGGGAATCTTAAAGGGGGAATTTCAACCTCCCTCTCCAAAGGAGTTGGCAGAAGAGTTATCAGAAAAAGAGGAGTTAATCCATCAGATTCTGGAACATTTGGCCCATGAAGGCGAAATCGTGAAAATCAAACCCGGGATGTATATTCACAGAGTCCCCTTTGAACGTCTGAGGCAAGAATTGATTGCCTTCTTAAAGGAAAACCGTGAGATTACCACTCAACAGTTTAAAGAAATGACAAAAGCCTCGAGAAAATATCTCATTCCCTTGATCGAATATTTTGACCAGATCAAGGTCACTCTCCGTATAGGAGATAAAAGGATTTTGAGGTCAGGAGTCGATCTTTAAAATTAAAAGGGGTTCCAGATGGTAAAAGGAAAGAAGATTCCAAAGAAAAAGTTAAAAGAGCCTGATGAATTTATTACCTTCACTCAAAAGTGCCTTCTCTTCATCGGACATCATCAAAGACAGATTATCTTGGGGGGAGTAATGTTCATTCTCATTATTCTCTCCCTCTTAGGGTATGGAGGGTGGGAACGGAAGAAAGAGAAGGAGGCCTATTTAAAGTTCACCACTGCTGTCGAAGTTTATCAGGCCGCTATCTCCCCTTACCGAGATGTTGAATTATCAAAGTTTAAACATATCTTAACATTATTTGACGAAGTCTTGACTAAATTTCCAAGAACCTCCTCAGGTAAACTTGCTTATCTCTATAAAGGCCATATTCATCTCCACCTGGGTGAGTTGGGCGAAGCGATAAGTGCCTATCAAACCTTTTTAGAAAAATGGAGAGGGGAGAAACTTTTTAAAATATTTGCCTGGGAAGGATTGGGTTATGCCTTTGAAGGGAAGAAGGAGTTTGAAAAGGCGGTAGATGCGTACCAAAGGGTTCTTGAATTAGGAGGAGAGGCTACGTTTTCTTATGCCTATTTTAGTAAAGGGCGTTGTTACGAAAAATTAGGTAGAAAAAAAGAAGCCATAGAAAGTTACCGGTCTTTTCTGAAGTTTTCTGAAAAGTCGAACTTGACCCCTCTTGTATTGAGAAAGATTTCATTACTTGAAAAATAACCCATGAAGATTTTTGAGGTCTCAAGGACTTCACTTGACAAAATTTTTAATTCATTTATATTTGTGACAAAATTAACAAATTGAATTTCAAAAAAGAGGTGATTTATGAGAAAAATTTTGAGTGGAAATGAGGCGATTGCAAGGGGAGCCTATGAAGCAGGAGTAAAAGTGGCCGCTGCCTATCCCGGAACCCCAAGTACAGAGATTTTAGAGACCATTGCAGAAGAATATAAAGAGATCTATGCAGAATGGTCCACCAATGAAAAAGTTGCCCTTGAGGTGGTTATTGGAGCTTCAATGGCCGGAGCAAGGGCGATGGCTTGCATGAAGCATGTAGGATTGAATGTGGCTGCAGATCCATTTATGACACTCTCCTATGTCGGTGTTATTGGAGGTCTTGTCCTGGTCACCTGTGACGATCCAGAACTTTACAGTTCTCAGAATGAACAGGATAATCGAAACTATGCCAAGTTTGCAAAGGTTCCCATGCTTGAGCCGAGCGATAGCCAGGAGGCAAAGGATTTTGTAAAATTGGGTTTCGAGTTGAGTGAAAGGTTCGATACCGTCGTTATGCTCAGAAGTGTAACGCGGGTCTCTCATGCCAAAGGGATTGTAAAGTTAGAGGAACCCATCGCCCCGCCTGTAACTATCGAGATTCGAAAACAGACAGAAAAGTTTACCATGCTCCCCTCCTTTGCCAGAGTCAGACATAGGGTGATTGAGGAGAGACTTCTTAAACTAAAGGAATTTGCTGAGGAATTTGAAGGAAATCGCATGGAGATCAACAATTCAGATTTTGGAATCATCACCTCAGGCATTTCCTATCAATATGCAAAGGAGGTTTTCCCGGATTTCTCTTATCTAAAATTAGGAATGGTTTGGCCTCTTCCAAAGAATTTAATTAAAGAATTTTTTAAAAAAGTAAAGAGGGTTTATATTGTTGAAGAACTGGATCCTTTTCTGGAAGATAATATCCGGGCCATGGGGTTTAAGCCCAAAGGAGGGAAAGACCGCTTTCCACTTTGTGGAGAGTTAAACCCTTTACTTGTTGAAAAGGGAATTCGGGGAAGGGGATTTAAGACCCCTAAACCTTACTTTCAAGAACCCCTTCCTCCAAGGCCACCCAATCTCTGTCCGGGTTGTCCTCATCGAGGAATCTTTGCTGTGCTGAGAAAATTGAAGGTATATGTGGCCGGCGATATTGGTTGCTATACCTTAGGAGCATACCCTCCTTTAAACAGCCTTCACAGTAATGTCTGCATGGGATCGAGTGTTGGAGCAGCCCATGGAATGGCAAAGGCCTTGGGTGAGGCAGGGAAGGGAAAGATCGTTGGGGTGATTGGAGATTCAACTTTTCTTCATGCAGGGGTCTCCCCCCTAATGGACATCGGTTATAATAGAAGTTATGCGACCATCATTATTTTGGATAATCGGACAACGGGGATGACAGGCTCCCAAGAACACCCAGGATCAGGCTATACCATTCGTGGTGAAAAGACACATCAAGTTGACTTCATCGAACTGGGGAGGGTTCTGGGGATTGAAAATCCAAGAAAGGTCAATCCTTGGGATTTAGAAGAGATAGAGAAGGTTCTCAAAGAAGAACTTGAAAAGGATGAACCTTCTCTGATTGTAAATGAAGGGCCTTGTATCCTTTTGCGAAGGGCCTTTAAGAAATATAATCAACCCCTTAAGGTAGATCAATCAAAGTGTATTGGATGTAAATCCTGTGTCAACCTCGGTTGTCCTGCTATCTCCTATCAGCCCGTCGAAGGGGAGATGGCCTTAACCGCTGATGGGAAGAAAAGAAAGGGGATTGCCTACATTGACCCCACCCTTTGTCCTGGGTGTCATCTCTGTTTTCAAGTCTGTAAATTTGAGGCGATTCAGAGTCAGGAAGAAAAACCTATCTTTGGTTTCGAGACTGTAGTCAATACTTAATCGGGGGGAGAGAGGATGGAAAATCGAACGACCAATATATTGGTTGCAGGTGTGGGTGGCCAGGGAGTCATCCTTGCCAGCGATATCATGTCAGAAGTCTTTATGGAAGCGGGTTATGATGTGAAAAAGAGTGAGGTTCACGGAATGGCTATGAGGGGTGGGATTGTCACTTCCCATTTTCGTTTCGGGAAGAAGGTTTACTCCCCTTTGATTAAGGAAGGGGAGGTGGATATCCTCTTTGCCTTTGAACAATTGGAAGGGCTTAGATGGCTAAACCACTTAAGACCAGAAGGGAAAATCTTAATGAATGACCACAAGGTCAATCCCCCTGCAGTCAATTTAGGGGAAATGGGGTATCCACAAGCGATTCCTGAAACGATACGTTCCAAATTCAAAGATTTCTATCTTGTCAAAGGGACCGAGATCGCTCTCCAGATAGGGGATGTGCGAGCGGCCAACGTGGTTCTTTTAGGGGCCTTTTCAAGATTTTTTGAAATTGCTGAACAAAAGTGGCTGGATATAATCTTGAAGTATCTGCCTCCCAAGGTTCACGACTTAAATCGGAGGGCATTCTCTTCAGGGAGGGAGCAGGTCGCCTAACCTTTCTTTAATGAAGATGAAGGGGCGAATGACCAATGAAAGCCATTCGCCCCTTTGTTTTTATGTCTATTATTATTTATAATTTTTAAAATGGTCAAACAAGGAGACGTTTTTATGAAAGGGCATCGAATTCTACAACGATATCTTATTTTAATTTTTTTAGGTCTATCCCTTTTATGGAGCGTTAATGGTTCATTAGCCCAAGATCGCTTTCAGCGTTTTAACCTCGAGAATGGTCTTAAGGTGATCCTCCAAGAAAATAGGTCCGCACCTGTTGTGTCGCTCCAGGTTTGGGTTAATGTAGGAAGTGCGGATGAAAAAGATGAAGAGGCAGGGATGTGCCACTTCATTGAGCATATGATCTTTAAGGGGACACCGAAACGAAAGGTTCGGGAGATGGCAAGGGAGATCGAATCCCTTGGAGGTTATATTAATGCTTACACCTCTTATGATCAGACCGTCTTCTATATCACCATTGCCAGCCGTTATGCATTGATCGCTCTTGATATTCTGAGCGATGCCATTCAGAACTCCACGTTCGATCCTCAGGAATTGGAAAGGGAAAGGGAAGTCATCCTGGAAGAGATTCGAATGGGAGAGGACAATCCTGACCGTAGGCTTTTTAGGCAGACGATGGGTGCCCTTTTTCAACACCATCCCTATCGTCGGCCGATTATTGGGTATGAGAAGACGGTTCGTTCCATTACTCGCGATCAGATGGTCTCCTTTTTTAAACGGTGGTATATTCCGAATCGAATCATTTTTGTTGCTACAGGAGACTTTGATCTTTCCGAGATGGCGGAGCGAGTCAAAGAGGCTTTTCGTGGATTTCATTCCCCGAAAGAAGAAATCCCTAAAAGAGTCACAGAACCAGACCTTAAAGAAATAAGGGTTCGGGTCTCCTCAGGAAATTTTAAAGAGACCTACCTTCAACTCGTCTTTCCAGCAACCTCCGTTCTTCATGAAGATACTCCTGCTCTGGACGCCCTTTCTCACATCCTTGGAGGAGGAGAAGCCTCCCGTCTGGTTCAGAAGGTAAAATTGGAAAAAGGTTTAGTCCACTCCATATCAGCCTCTTCCTATACCCCAAAGGACCCTGGAGGATTTTTCATTGAAGCCACACTCGTTCCGGAAAAGGTTGAAGAAACCCTTAGGGCAATCTTTGAAGAGATCGACCGTTTGGTAAAGGATGGGGTTTCTTCAGAAGAACTTCATCGGGTCAAGGTCAACATCGAGAGCGAGTTGATCTATGACCGCCAAACCGTCCAGGGACTGGCGAGAAAGATTGGATATTATGAGGTGATCGCAGGGGGTCTTGAATTTGAAAAGGATTACTTAAGAAGGATTCATTTACTTCAGAGTGAGGACTTGGAAAGGGTGGTCAAAAAATATCTTAATTCCTCCCGGATGGTCATCAGCCTTCTTGTCCCCCAAGAAAAGGAGGACTATTTTAAAAATCTTCGTCTTAGAGAGATTGCTGAAAGAAGGACATTAGAGCCGCTGGAGAAAGAGGAGAAAGAGGCTTCGAAGGTCCATCGAATCGTACTTGACAATGGAATTCGTCTCCTGGTGAAAGAGAACCATCGTCTTCCAATCGTAACCCTACAGGCCTCTTTTTTAGGAGGGGTTCGATTTGAGAGTGAAGATAAAAATGGAATTAACAAATTTTTGGCTAACATGCTCACCAAAGGAACATCTCGGCAAAGTGCTCTTGAGATTGCCAAAAAGGTGGAGAGGATGGCAGGGAGTCTAAGTGGATTCTCCGGCTATAACAGTTTAGGCCTATCCTTTACCTTTCTTAGCCATCATTTTGAGGAGGGTTTTTCTCTCTTTGCGGAGGTTCTTAAAGACCCTTCTTTTGATAAAGGGGAAATGGAGAAGAGGAGACGTCTTATCCTCGCCTCCATACGCCAACAAGAGGACGATCTCAGTCGAATGGTCTTTAATCTTTTTCGGAATACCCTCTATGAAAAACACCCCTATCGAATGGATCCCCTTGGGACAGAAGAGTCCATTCAGAAGATCACCCAGGAGGACTTAAAGGAGTATTATCAAAAGATCGTTGTGCCTGAAAATATGGTGTTCACTGTTGTTGGAGATGTCACTCTAAACCAAGTCCTTTTCTATGTAAATAAGGAATTTGGAAGACTCCCACCCAAAGGCTTCGTTTCACCACAGATTTCGATTGAATCTTTCCCCAAAGGGATCAAGAAAAAGGAGGTGTTTAAAAAGAAAGAACAAGCCCATTTTGTTTTAGGATTTCTTGGATTGACCCTTAAGGATAAAGATCGTTATGCCTTAGAAGTCCTTGATGCAGCCCTTTCAGGGCAGGGGGGAAGGTTTTTCTTTGAACTCAGAGATAAGGAGAGCCTGGCCTATGCCTTAGGCTTTACAGCCAATCCCAATCTGGATCCTGGTTATATTGCCGTCTATATGGGAACCCATCCTGATAAACTCAATCGGGCAATTGAAGGTGTTCTTCGAGAGTTGAAAAAGGTTAAAGAGGAAGGACTTACAGAGGATGAAGTTGAAAGGGCAAAAAGATACCTCATTGGGAACTTTGAGATTGGACTTCAAACGAATGGGGCTCAAGCCAGCCACATCTCCTTTGATGAACTATATGGAGTTGGTTTCGACCATTATCAGCATTATGCCCGGGAAATCCAGAAAGTGAAAAAGGAGGATGTCGATCGTGTAGCAAGAAAGTACCTTCGGTTAGATGCCTATATCCTTGCCATCATTCGTCCTCCAGAAGAGAAGAAGGAATGAGCGGGGTTATTAGGCTTTCGCCCTTTTCACTCAAGGATACTCTGGAATCTGGACAATTCTTCAGATTTACTAAAGTGGGAGATTCCTACCTCGTTCAATCTCACGGTCAAATCTTTATTCTCACCCAGAAAGACGATCGTCTCTTCTATGAAGGTATCGAAAGAGAATTTCTCATCCATTTTTTAAGATTAGAAGAGGACCTCTCCTATATCCATAAAGAGATAGACCGCGATCCCTTTATCCACCAAGCCATCTCGAACCATCCAGGGATGAGATTGATTCGTCAGGATCCATGGGAATGTCTTCTCTCCTTCTTATGTACACCGGCAAAGGCGATCCCACAGATCCGAACATTGATTGAGAGTCTCTGCCAGGCTACGGGAGAGAAGGTCTCTTGGAAACACCATATAGGATTTCGCTTCCCAGAGCCCTCCTCTATCAAAACCCCTCATCAACTTGAATCCATTCGGGCTGGATTCCGTACCAGGGCCCTTTTCTTCATTCATCAACAAATCGACCGCCCAACCCTTCTCACCTTAAAAGACCTAACCTATTTTGAGGCCCGAAAGAGGCTAATCAAACTTACTGGTGTAGGGAAGAAGGTGGCAGATTGTGTGTTGCTCTATTCTCTCGATTTTTTAGAGGCATTCCCGATCGATACCTGGATCAAAAAGGGGCTGCGGAAGTTCTACTTCAAGGGCAGGGAAGTGAGGGAGAAGGAGATGGAGAAGTTTGTTTCTAACCATTTCGGCCCTTATGCGGGTTATGCCCAACTCTACCTCTACCACTTCTGGCGTAAAAATAGGGACAGCGACCATTTATTGAAATAAATCCAGGAGATTCTTTAATATTGGCATATGCATGAATAGCAAAGTCAGTTGCAGTAGCATTTCCTATTTTTTCGGGGATTGAATTCATTTTCTTATCTTTAGCCAGTCCCCTATTTTCATCACGTGTGGATAAATAATTTGCGTCATCCTGTCGCTTTCTTGTAAAATAAATTAAGTAAAGCCAAATATGTAATAAGGATTTAGAGGGGAGGGTCCAATGAAAGGAGTTCAGTTTGTGGTTGATGATTCTGGGAAGAAGAAAGCAGTCCTAATTGATCTTGAAGAGTGGGGGGAGATTTGGGAAGATTTTTACGATGCCCTGATCTCTGAGTCCCGAAAGAATGAGCCCACGGTGCCATGGAGTGAACTGAAGGCGGAAATGGAGCAAGGGGAGCATCGGGTTGGCTGAGTATAGGGTTGTAGAAACATTCTTTTGTCGGTTATTCAAAGCAGTTTAAAAATCTAAACATTCTTGTTAAATTTATCATCCTTGGTCAGAACATAGGGACACTTCCCATATTATGCCTTCCCTATAGGAGTCCTTGCACTCGACCACTCATAGTCTTCTGCTTTTTTTACGGGTTTTGCCCTTACCGGCTTCTGCTCTAGACCCACTGCCTCCGATGCATCTAACAATAGCAGTCAAGCCCGTGTGGAGATCAAAGTTCCTCACAGCCAAGGGAAGAAATAATGTTTCTTATTTTTAAGGGTCTTTGAGAGTTAAGATTCTTTCTTGGTGATTTAGGCCTTTACAATTTTATCCTTCCACTGGGTTAAGTGTTTGGTTACATTCCGAGTATCAATAATGAGGGGCGAATGTTTGACGACCCATGAGTAATCGACCGTTGTATGGTCAGTGACCACCACCACTGCATCCATTCGATGGAGTAAAGACTCTGTGAGAGGGATGGACTTCAATTTGAAATGGTATTTTCTAAATTTTGGCAGTACAGGGATATAAGGATCGTGGTAGAGAAGGTTTGCTCCTTTTTTTCGGAGGAGTTCCATGATGAATAGGGCAGGGGATTCGCGGGCATCATCTACATCCCTCTTATAGGCTACCCCTAAGATGAGGACTTTTGCTCCTTTAAGGCTCTTTCCTCTTTGATTGAGCGCATCCTGAATCTTGTTCACGACATAATAGGGAATATGGACGTTGATTTCTCCTGCAAGATGGATAAACCTTGTGGTGAAATCGAATTCTCGTGCCTTCCACGAGAGGTAATAAGGATCAATGGGAATGCAGTGCCCTCCCATTCCTGGTCCAGGGTAGAAGGGCGAGAACCCAAAGGGTTTTGTACTGGCTGCATCGATGACCTCCCAAATGTCGATCCCCATCCGATCAGCCAACATCTTGAGTTCGTTGACCAAAGCAATATTGACACTTCGATAGATATTTTCAAGAAGTTTGGTCAGTTCCGCCACCCTGGGAGAGGAGACCGGAACAACCCTCAGGACAATCTGTTGGTAAAGGGTCGTGACCACCTTCTTACAGGAAGGGGTAAACCCTGAAACAATTTTAGGAATCTCTCGGGTTGTGAATTCTTTATTTCCAGGATCTTCCCTTTCAGGAGAATAGGCGAGGAAGAAATCCTTTCCCGGTATCAATCCTGTAGATTTCAGTCGAGGAAGAATCAGTTCCTCTGTCGTTCCTGGGTAACTGGTGCTTTCTAAGACAACCAGTTGCCCCTTACGCAACCGTTTCTGAATGGCCTCGGTCGTATTTTCAATGTACTGAAGATCCGGTTCCATTTTGTCACTGAGAGGGGTGGGGACACAGATCAAGATACAATCAGGTTCGTTCAGCCGAGAAAAATCGTCCGTCACATCAAAATGTCCATTCCGAATCAGTTGAGAAATGTGTGAAGAAGGAATGGCCTTCAGATAACTTCTCCCTCTCTTTAATTGGGCCACCTTTTGGGAATCCACATCAAAACCCAGGATTTTAAATCCCTCCTCGGCAAACCTCACCACCAGAGGAAGACCTACATATCCCAGGCCAATGATCCCAATCAGGGATTCTTTCTTCTTGATCTTTTGGATCAGTTGATTTGAGATTTTTAAGCGTTCCATAAGCCTCCTATCAATCTTATTCGTCTCAGTCCTTCTTTACCTCTTATAAAAAGCCCTGATACGGTCTACGATAAAGAATTGTTGATCTTCTGTCAACTCAGGATAGATGGGTAAGGCAAGGACTTCCTCTGAGGCCTTTTCGGAATTTGGAAACTCCCCCCGACGATGGTTTAAAAAGGAGAAACATTCCTGTAAGTGAAGTGGAAGGGGATAGTAAATATCTGTTCCAATTCCCTCTTGAAGGAGGTAGTCTCGTAGACGGTCTCTTTTCGGAACACGGATCACATATTGATGATAAACATGGGTGTTCTCATATTGGGTGGTTGGGAGTTGAAGACCAGGAATGTCTGAGAACCCTTCTCTAAAAAGGGTGTTGTAGGTTTTAGCCCTCTTTTGCCTTTCTTTCGTCCATTTTTCAAGATACTTAAATTTGACCAGAAGGATGGCTGCCTGAATGGTGTCAAGACGGCTGTTCAGTCCAATCCAACGATGAAAATATTTTGGCTGACTTCCATGAACCCTTAAGATTCGAACCCTCTCAGCCAGATCCAATCGGTTTGTGACCACCATCCCTCCATCGCCCATAGCCCCTAAGTTTTTAGTTGGGTAAAACGAAAAACATCCCAAATCTCCCATTCCTCCGGCCCTTCGGCCTTGGGAATGAGAAAGAGGTTTATACTCCGCTCCTATGGCTTGGGCTGCATCCTCAATGACGAAAAGACCCCTTGCCTTTGCTATCTGTAAGATGGGATCCATATCCGCGCATTGCCCAAATAAGTGGACAGGGATAATGGCCTTTGTCTTTGGGGTGATCTTCTCCTCGATCTTGGAGGGATTGATATTGAAGGTCTTTAGGTCAATATCGGCAAAGACAGGCTTGGCTCCGATCCTGGTTACCGACCCTGCGGTTGCAAAGAAGGTAAAGGGAGGAAGGATGACTTCATCTCCTTTCCCGATCCCTAAGGCCATAAGGGCGAGAAGAATGGCATCTGATCCAGAAGCCACTCCAATTCCATACTGCGTTTGACAATAGGGGGCAAAGGTCTCCTCTAACTGTTTGACCTGGGGTCCTAAGATGAACTGTTGGGTCTTAAATACCTCCTCCAGAGAGGCCCGAATTTCATCCTGGATAGAAGTAAACTGGAGCGTCAGGTCAAAAAATGGAACTTTCATCTTCTAAGAATTTTTAGATAAAATGTTGAAGTTGAAAATAAGATAAAAAAAATTGATAGTCAAGGCTATAATAAAACCCATGAAAGAAAAAATAAGATTAGATGCCATTTCCGTGATTCTGGTTAGACCGCGATTCCACGAGAATGTGGGTGCTGTGGCAAGGGCCATGAAAAATATGGGGCTGGGTCGTTTGGTGGTCGTCAACGGATGTAATCCTCTTCACCCGAATGCCTACAAAATGGCCTCTGGTGCAGAGGAGATATTAGAAAGGGCAGAGGAAGAATATACCCTCAGAGAGGCCATCTCCAAATTGAATTGTGTAGTGGGAATGACTTCAAGGAAAGGGAAAGAAAGAAGCCCCTTGCTCACCCCAAACGAGTTGGCTCAAAGGCTTATTCCCATTTCTACCCAAAACTCCATTGGCCTTGTATTTGGTTCGGAAAGAGAGGGATTAACCAATGAAGAGTTATCCCTATGCCACCTCTTTGTAAAAATTCCTTCCTCTTCTTCCTTCCCCTCACTCAATTTGGCTCAATCGGTAATGGTCATCTGCTATGAACTGTTTCAAACTTCTGTCAGTCATCAGAAGAATAGTCCTCCTTTAGCGAAGGCAGAAGATCTTGAAAATATGTTTGACCACATGGAACGAACGCTCACGGACATTGGGTTTTTAGATCCTCGAAATCCCAAACGGATCATGAGATCGCTCAGAAAGATTTTTGGAAGAAGCCAGATGGATGAAAGGGAAGTCCGAATTCTTCAGGGGATCTGGAGCAAAGTAGATTGGATCATAAAAAAGAGGAGGGGCGATTCGTAAATCGCCCCTTAAATCTTTATTTCTTTTCAAGAAATGGCTTAAGCAAGTCAATCGGCACAGGAAAGATCGTGGTTGAATTCTTCTCGGTTGCCACTTCCGTCAGCGTTTGAAGGAATCTGAGTTGGAGGGCAGCAGGGGTGGCACTGATCACCTGAGCCGCCTGGGCCAGTTTCTCCGCAGCCTGAAACTCTCCCTCTGCATGGATAATCTTTGCCCTTTTTTCTCGCTCCGCCTCAGCCTGTCGTGCAATGGCCCTTCTCATCTCCTCCGGAAGATCGACAGCCTTGGTCTCAACCAACGTCACTTTGATTCCCCAGGGATCCGTATGTTTATCTAAGATGTCTTGAAGTTGCATGTTAATCTTCTCTCGGTGTGCCAGCAATTCGTCAAGTTCTACCTGACCCACCACACTCCGAAGAGTCGTCTGGGCAAGTTGAGAGGTGGCGTAGAGGTAATTTTCTACCTCGACGACCGCCCGGTTTGGATCGACCACACGAAAGTAGACGACTGCATTGACCTTAATGGAGACATTATCCCGTGTGATGACGTCTTGAGGGGGAATATCCATGGTGACCAACCTCAGGCTGACCCGAATCATCTTATCGACTCCAGGAATGATAAAGAAGATGCCTGGTCCCTTGGCACCGATCAGCCTTCCCAATCGGAAGATGACTCCTCTTTCATATTCTCGCAACACCTTAATCGCGGAGGCAGCCAAAATGATTAAGAAGATGACTAAAAAAAACAAACCCGATGGCAACCCTGTCATATTTATCCCTCCTTATGGAATGCGTTTTACTTGAAGGTTTAGGTTTTTCACACGAATGACTTCGACTTTTTGATCCTTCTCAATCCTCTCCTCACTGAAGGCATTCCAGTACTCCCCATGAACTAATACTTTCCCTTCAGGGCCAATGTCAGTTACAGCAATCCCAATTTCACCCACAAGTCCCTCTATCCCTGTAGTGGGTTTTTGAAGACGGGCTCTAATGGCCTTTGTTACCGCAAAGGTAAAGAACCCTGCGCTTACAATCACAGCAGGAATGATTACGGTTAGAGAAATCCTCATATATTCCGTTGGGCTCTCGATCAACATCAAGGAGCCGAGGAAAAGGGAGATGACCCCTCCTACGGAGAGCAGACCATGGCTTACCACCTTGATCTCTGCGATGAAAAGAACAATCGCAAAAAGGATGAGGGCAAGCCCTGCAAAATTGATGGGAAGCATCTGAAGGGAATAGAAGGCGAGAATAAGAAAGATTCCTCCTACCACCCCAGGAAGGATGGCTCCTGGATTTGAAAGTTCAAAAAAAACACCATATATCCCTAACATCAGAAAGATGTAGGCAATGGTAGGATTAGAGATGATATCCAAGAACCGATAACGCCAGCTCATCTCCATAGGGCGAGGTTTTAGGCCCTTGGTAAAAAGGGTTCTCGAGATGCCATTAAATTTGATCACCTTCCCATCGATTCGATCAAGAAGGTCGTAGACGTCAGGACTCACGAAGTCCACCACATTCAATTTGACTGCTTCCTCTTCCGTGATGGAGACACTCTTTCTCACTGCCTTTTCAGCCCAATCTACATTCCTGCCTCTTGTCTTAGCAATCGTCTTGATATAAGAGACCGTGTCATTGACGATCTTTTCGGACATCGTTTTACTCTCTTTTCCTTCCCCTAAGGTTACAGGATGGGCCGCTCCAATGTGGGTACTTGGGGCCATCACTGCAATATGAGCAGAAAGGGTGATAAAGACCCCTGCTGAGGCAGCCCTTGCCCCACGAGGTCCCACATAGACGATGACAGGAATATTAGCCGTGAGAATCCTCTTCACGATGATCCTCATCGACTCCATCAATCCTCCAGGGGTATCCAACTGGATGATTAATCCCTGAGCCCCTTTTTCTTGGGCATGATCGATTGACTCAATAATGAATTTTGCCGTAGCAGGGTTGATAATCCCATCCACTTCGATCATAAACATAGGGGCCTTCTCTTGAGAATCAACCAGGGAAGAAAAGAAGAGAGGGAATAAGAAGAAACTAAATAAAAAGATCATTTTCCTTTTTTTCAAACCCTTCCTCCTCGTATAATATCTTAAAAATATCTTAAAAATAAAGGAATGTCAATGAGAGGTTTAAAATCTGATGGTGATTTCTCTCTTAGGGTGTAAATTCCAATAGTTTTAATCTCTAAATTGGAATCCTTAATAAATCTTCTGCCAAGACGATCTCTCCCTTGAAGATCTTCTGACATTTGTGAAGGAGATCGACCTGATCACAAGGGGGATAAAAGTGGGTTAGAAGAAGCTTCTGACATTGTGACTCGTTGGCAATCCTTCCAGCAAGAGAGGGAGTGAGGTGGCCTTCCACTTTTTTACTATCCGGGAAGGAACATTCCAAAATGAGAAGATTGACCTTAAAGGCAAGTTCTACAATGTTTTGGCAATAGTCTGTATCTCCTGAAACGGCAATGCTCTTCCCGTTTTTCATCTCGATTCGGAACCCAACACTTCCTTGAAGATGGCTCATAGGTTTGGCATAAATCTTTAAATCCCTAAAAGAGATTGGTCCTTTAGAGATCTCCTTAATTTGGAAGGAATAGGTGGAGGGCTCTATCCAATGGCCATAAATCTTCTTGGTCTGATTGAAAAAATTTTTGAATCCACGACCTCCGATGCAGACCAACTCTTTTTTTCGGGGCAGATCAGAGTATTTGCAGGCAAAGAGGATGGGGACAAGGTCTGCCACATGGTCAGGGTGGATATGGGTGTAAAGAATTAAATCCATATCCTGGTAGGTTAGTCCGATTTCTAACATCTTCCTCAATGCCCCAGGCCCACTATCGATTAAAACCTTTGAAGAGTCAGAGAATAAAAAAAGGGCTGGGGAACTTCTCCTTAATGAAGGAATTCCTGTTCCAGAACCTATCACGATGAATTCAGACATCGCTACCCCTTTGCATAAGTAAGGGACAAGCCCTTACCCTACAAATTAAATGATAAAATATTTTTATCGTAGGGTAAGACCTTGTGACTTACCGAATATCTAAGATTGGTTTATTATATACCTTTTTAGAGATCTCTTTCAATTGACTTGACAATAGGATTAGAATATTTTAAAGACAAAACAAGTTATTATTTTCACAAATATATATCTCATTGATATAACAGAATTATTAGTTATTCATCAGGATTAGAAAAATTGAGTTAATAGTTTCCCATTTGGTAATATTTAATTAAAGAAAAAATCAGATGAAAAATTCAAAGGAGAATCGTTCAACCAATAAAAAGAAAAACGAAATTGGTTTAACCAGAAGGAGGTTTCTTAAGCTCTCAGGAGTCACAGGTGCATTCATCTGGACAACCCATAGACCAATAGGACAACTTGATTCTCCCCTTGCTTCACCTCTTCAAAAAAAGGCTCAATACGAAGAGAAGTGGGTGGTGACATCCTGCTTAAACTGTCAAGGCCGTTGCGGTATCCGAGTAAAGGTAGTGAATCAAAAGGCGATCAACGTAACTGGAAATCCCCATTCTCAAGTTTCTGAAGGAAAGATATGTCCAAGGGCACATATTGGACTTCAAGTATTATACGATCCTGAGCGAATCATCTCTCCCCTAAAAAGGACATCTTCTGAAAAAGGAAAGCAGATTGATCCGCAGTGGAAACCCATCTCCTGGGATCAAGCCTTAGAGGAGGTCTCAAGAAATCTACGAAACCTTCGGGAAGGCCTTCGTCCCCACCATCTTCTTCTATTTTCTGGATTGAACTCAAGAAGTAGCGAGGATTTGATATCCAGATTTGCAGAGGCCTACGGGACACCCAACCTTGTAACTGGAGAAGGCTTAGACTGGGAGGCTGAGAGAACAGGCAACTGGATGGCAGATGGGCATTTTGATATCTGTGCTTATGATTTGGATCAAACAAATTATATTCTCTCTTTTGGTGCTGATCTTCTCGAATCAACTCCTCCAGTATCCCGATGGCTTAGAAAATGGGGGAAATTTCGTCGTGAGAAATCTATACGAACCAAAGTCGTTGAGATCCAACCTCGATATTCACTCACTGCCTCTAAATCAGATGAATGGATTCCAATCAACCCAGGAACCGATGGTGCTTTAGCAATGGGGATTGCCCATATCATCATACGTGAGGAGCTCTTTGATCATAGGTTCATTAACGAATGGACCTTTGGTTTTAAACAGTATAGGGAAATGGTTCTTCAAAATTACAAGCCTGAGGTGGTTTCAAAGATGACTGGGATTCCAGCCGAAACGATTTATCGAATTGCAAGAGAGTTTGCCCAAACCCGACCTGCTCTGGCAATCCCAGGAAAAGGAGCCCTTGCTTGGCCTGGTGGTTCCTCTGTAGGATATGCGATTCGTTGTTTAAACGCATTGGTTGGGAGTATCGATGTTTTAGGAGGAATTCTCTATCAAGAACAGCCTGAGTACCGGGCAATCCCAAAGGTTCCCTCAGATGAGATTACAAAGAAAGGGTTAAAACAGTCTCCATTAGATTTTCGAGGAACGGACAGGTTTCCAGCTTCGCGAGTGGTGACGAACCAGATCCCTCAATCTTTAATCGAACGGAAACCTTATCCAATCGAAATGGCTATCGGGTTTAACTCTAATTTTAATATGACCGCTCCTAATTCAAGGTCCTGGGAGGAGGCCCTAAAGAGGATTCCATTTTATGTTCATGTTGCTCCCTTCATAAGCGAAATGGCTCAGTTCGCTGATCTCCTATTGCCTTCTACTACCTATCTCGAAGAATGGGGATATGATCATTCCTCTTCGGGGGCTGGGTTTGCTGAGGTGAGGATTAAACAACCCGTGATTAAACCCATTGGGGGGTCCAAATCCATTGGAGACATTATCTTTCTTCTGGCTGAAAGAATCCCAGGTGTGGTGGCGGAGGCTTTTAATGGGATAGGAAATTGTGCAGAAGAGTTTGTTCGACTTAGAACCTCTTCTTTCCTTCCTTGGGAGGAGTTTCTAAAAAAGGGAGTCTGGAAAGGGCCTCCATATCAATATAAAAAATATTCCACACTCTTTCACACCCCTTCCAAAAAGTTCGAGTTTGTATCTGGAAACCTTCGAGCCCTCCTGAACAAGAAGGGAAGAGCCGTTAGAGAAGGGACGGAAATTCTGCCTCATTATTCGAGGGTGAGATGGTTGGGAGATGAGAGTCAGTTTCCCCTCATTCTTTTTCCTTACCAGCCCCTTCTTACTTTTGAGAACGGTAGCCAGAACTATCCATGGGCCCAAGAGATTTTCCTTCCCATGCAGGGGGTGGGGTGGACAAGTCCTGCAGAGGTTAATCCTGAAACCGCACGAAGCCTGAATCTTCGAGAACATGATAGAATCTGGATTGAATCCCCTTTTGGAAAGATCCAGACCTATGTCAAGATTTCAGAAGGAGTTCCCCCGAATATGGTTTGCATCCCTTTTGGGCAAGGGCATACCTCCTATGGAAAATGGCAAAAAGGAATTGGATGCAATCCGAATGAAGTGATTGGAGTGGATTTTGATCTGTTGAGTGGACAGTCTGCCTTTTTCAATACAAGAGTTAAAATTTATAAGGCTTAAAGGTGTAAAAATGCCAAGATGGGGTATGGTGATCGACCTGGACAAATGTACAGGATGTCAGGCCTGTACGATTGCTTGCAAAGTAGAGAATAACATTCCCCATGGTTCGCCTGAGGAGCAAAGGTTAAGGAGAGAAATTTATTGGCATAAAACGATTGCGGTCTCAAGGGGGAAATTTCCCCATATTCGAACAGAGATCCTTCCCATGCCCTGTATGCAGTGTGAGCACCCTCCCTGTGTCACGGTCTGTCCTGCAAAGGCAACCTATAGGCGAGAGGATGGGATTATCATGCAATCCTATCGACGATGCATTGGTTGTAAGTATTGTATGGTAGCCTGTCCCTATGGAGCAAGGAGTTTTAACTATAAAGCACAAGAAACAAAACCTTATCATCGTCAGGATGAGCCTCCCAATCAGAAATCATGGGGACCTTGGCCGTTTCCGACTCGAACCCAGGGTGTGGTAGAAAAATGCACCTTCTGTTTTCATCGGATTGATCAAGGTATAAAGGAAGGAAAGAAGATTGGAATCGAAGTTGTCCCAGCCTGTGTGGAGGCCTGTCCTTCTCAAGCAAGAACCTTTGGAGATCTGGATGATCCTCAAAGTCAGATCTCAAGATTGCTGGCCTCCCGCTCCTCTTTTCGACTCAGAGAAGAACTGGCCACCCATCCCAAAGTGATCTATCTTTCGAGGTAAAGGAATCACAGATGGAGATGAATTACTCTACGATTGAAGGAACCTCAAAAGGGTATAAAATTCTAATCGTCTTCTTAGGGGTGATGGTTGGGGTCTTTATTACGAGTTTTCTCGTAGCCTATCTTAAAGGGCAACAGGTATGGGGTGTCAGTAATATCATCCCCTGGGGGCAGTTGATTACGTTCTATATTTACTTCATTGGCCTAAGCGCTGGAGCAATTATCATCTCTTCCCTCAGTTATGTCTTTCGCCGAGAAACCTATGAGGCGATTGGACGTTTAGCCGTTTTTATGGGAATTCTCCTGATGATAGGAGCGATGGTCTTTGTCATGGTCGATCTGGGGAGACCTGAGAAGGCATGGCGTCTTTTTATGTACTTCTATCTCAACAATATGAGTTCTCTGTTTGCCATCAATTCGATTTTCTATACCGGATACATTACACTCATGCTCATCTACCTTTGGCTCATCTTTGAAGGGAAGAAGCGACTCGCAGCCATTATTGGGACGATCGATGTCCTCTGGGCGATAGCGGTCCATATGGGGACAGGGGCTATCTTCGGACTCATTGGAAATCGAGAGATCTTTTTCTCACCCATTAAACCTTTTGAGTTCTTAATGGCCGCTCTGACTTCAGGGACATCTTTAATCATTTTGATTTCGATGGTCACGTTCAAACTGACCCGTAGGATGATCCAAGAGGAACTGATCTTTTCCCTGGGAAGATTTCTTACCACCATCATTGTAGTTCTTTTGATCACGGTGTTTGTCGATAAACTTACCCATCTCTATTTTCCAAACCGCGAAGCAACGCTCTATCTATTCACTGGGGATTATTGGTGGGTTTTCTGGATTTTCCAAATTGGGATGGGGATTGGTTTTCCATTATTTCTTCTCACATACCCAAAAACAAAAAAGAGTAGTCGAGGGGTACTCCTTGCTGCTCTCTCCGTAGTGATCGGAGTCTTTGGAGAACGAGCCGCATTGGTCATTCCAGGAACAGCCCATCCCCAACCCTTCTTTCCAGGGACTATCGAAGGACCCTGGGGAGAACCTGGGATCTTTCCCATTACTTTTTGGGAGAGTCTGCTTAGTCTGAGTATTGTTTCGTTTATAGTTCTTCTGTTTGTCCTTGGCTTAAGATACCTGGAGATTCTTCCTGAAAGGAAAACCGAAGATACCCGAGCCCTTTTAAATCTAACAGCCAAGGAATGAGGCTTCCTATTTTGATAGGCAGAACCAAATAAGAAGTGAATCCATAGAGAATCTCTTGAGATTGGATAGGGAGGAGAAAATTTGAGGCCTGCAGTTATTGTGATTGAGGTTTTAATCTTGACAGGGGTAGTTTATTGCCTCTTCCTCGCGACCCGACTAACGATCCTTGATATTGGATTTCGACAAAAATACGAACGATATTTAAAATGGATTTTTAGAATTTTTGGCATCTTCCTATTGGCTTTCTTTGTAGCCCATTTGACTCTCTTTTATCCAACAATCTCTTCATTCCTCTTGGGTCATGGACACCTTGGGGAAACAACCTATCTCCCTTTCTGGGAAAAACAGAACGTCTACCTTTTAAATCTCTTATACCCCATAAGCATAGGCTTTTTTGTGATCCTCATTGGACTGAGCGGGCTTTTTATCTATACCTTCCGAAAGCAACACCTTAGGCTCTGGAGACTTGGAAAGGGTGAGAACTGTTCAGACCGAATTCCTGAAAGGCTAAAGACCTTTTTCAAGGTCGTTTTCGGTCATGCACGTTTCTGGAGGGAAGGGTACCCTGGAACGATGCATTTTCTGATCTTTTGGGGAACTCTTTTCATTCTTTTAGGGAAAGGGATCCGCCTCTTTTCTCCAATAACTGGAATAACCGCCCCACCTCAGACCATTTATCTCTATGCCTCTTTTCTCTCCGAAATCGGCGGAGGGATAATCCTCCTGGGAGCCTTGATGGCTGTAGTCCGCCGATTTATCCTCAAGCCTCAACGGCTCGATTCAAAACCCGATGATCACCTGAAATATCTTTGGGGTTTTATGATCCTTCTTACCGGTTATCTGATCAAAGGCTATCGGCTTGCCCTTGGGGGTGGAAGCCTTCCATCTGGCTCTTTCTTATGGGCACCCATCAGTTCTCTCTTAACCCCTTTCATCCTCATTTTACCTTCTGAGCCTCTTAATGAACTTCTTCTCTGGCACAGGGTTATGATCCATGCGATTCCTGCCACCATATTATTTGGCTATATCGTGGTGAGTCGTTCCTCTCTCGAACATATCTATCTGTCTGCCCTCAATGTTTTTTATCGACCCCTGAATCCAAAGGGAGCCATCAAGCCTATCCCCAATTTTGAGGAGGCGGAGGCCTATGGAGTGACTGAGATCAAAGAATTTACCTGGAAACAACTCCTCGATCTTGAGGCCTGTACACGGTGCGGGAGGTGTCAAGATCACTGTCCTGCCCACTTGAGCGAAAAGCCGCTTAATCCCAAAAAAGTGATTCAGGATCTTAGAACCCACCTCCTTACCCAAGGGGGAACTCTTATCCCGGTCGATCGGCCACAAGAATCCGAGCCTCTTCCTCTGGTTGGAGAAATTGTTCCAGAAGACACCCTTTGGTCCTGCACTGCTTGTTTGAACTGTTACGAACAATGTCCGGTCTTTATCTCCTGTTTTGACAAGATCATTGATATGAGGCGAAGCAAGGTCCTGATGGAAAGTCAATTTCCGAATGAACTCAAAGAAGTCTTTCGGGCGATGGAGAGAAAGAGTAATCCGTGGGGAGTTGAAAAAAGCCAAAGGGCAGACTGGTCCCAGCCCCTTGGAGTGAAGACGTTAGCCGAGAACCCAGAGGTAGAGTGGTTATATTTTCCAGGATGCTTTAAGGGATTTGATGACCGAAATAAAAAAGTGGCTGTGGCCATGGTGAAGATTCTTCAACGGACAGGGGTCTCATTCGGTATCCTTGGTCCGGAGGAAGGTTGTTGCGGAGATCCTGCCAGGCGAATCGGGAATGAATACCTATTTTATATGCTCGTGGAGAAGAATCTCGAAACGTTTGAACGGTACAAAGTCAAAAGGATTTTGACGACCTGTCCTCATTGTTATAATGCTTTGAAAAATGAATATCCTCAGTTCGGGGGGAAATTCGAGGTTGTTCATCAGACAGAGTTTCTCAAACACCTGTTCGATCAAAAGAAATTGGTTCTAAGTCGTGCAACCCCATTGACTCTTACTTACCACGATTCATGTTATCTTGGTCGATACAATCAAATTTATGAACCCCAGCGACAACTCTTGAAGGCGATTCCAGGGGTTACCTTAAAAGAGATGGAACGTTCCTATAATCGAAGCTTCTGCTGTGGAGGGGGAGGGGGAAGGATGTGGATGGAGGAACACCTTGGGAGACGGATCAACGAAATGCGTGTGGATCAGGCCCTTGCTTTGAAGCCCGATGTGATTGCAACGGCTTGTCCTTATTGCCTAACAATGCTTGAAGATGGCCTCAAGGCGAGAGGAAAGGAAGATTCCGTGAGAGTCTATGATATTGCTGAACTCCTCGAAAAAGCAATGAGAGACTGATCTACGGTTCTTATTTCCCCACCCATCCGAATCTCTCTATTCTTCTTTTAGCCTTTCTTTAATCTTTTCTATCTTAAGATAAGCCTCATTGATTTCTTTAGAGAGGGCTTGGCCATCTAAGGGGTCAATAATAACATAATTTTTCTTGGTCCATTCGATATAGGCAGGTTCTTTAATAGCCTTCTTGAAAGCCTCCTCTAAGACCATTCTAATGGGGGAGGGTGTATGGGGCGGGGCTTCTAAAACATGTCTAACCGCAATAGTAGGAATATCATATCCCAGTTCCTTAAGGTTTTGAATATTTTGAAAATATGGACTGCTGACCCCAAACCGGTCTGGAAGGATTGCAAGAATCTTTATCTTTCCCGCCTTAATCCAGGACGGAAGAGCACCCGCCAGACAGATCATAAAATCAACCTCTTTTCGTAACAGCGCAGGAATGCTTGAGGCCAAACCCCCATATGGTACCCAGTTCACCCGTATGCCCAAACCTTCGGTAAATAGAAGCCCGGAGAGGTGGCTAATCCCACCTCTTACGGAAATCGCTCCCTTAAGGGTTTTGCCCCTGGCCTCCTCCAAAAACTCCTCGAAGGTCCTATAAGTATCGGGTGGGACCACCAGGAGTTGATTCCCGGCAGACCAAGCAAAGATGGGGGTTAAATCTTTCGTTCTAAAATGGGTTTCACTGATATTCTCAACAATAATGCTTCTCGGAAAAGTATAACTGATTAACGTATAGCCATCAGGTTCTATCATCTGAAATTTTTCAAATAGACTCTTTCCCCAGAACCCGGCGATGTTTTCAACGGTGACCTCAACCCCGAGATATTTTTTAAGGAAGGGAGCCAATTGCCGAATATCTGCATCCTCACCTCCTGGACATGTAATAATCTTAATTGGTTTTTTGGGATAAGCGGGCAGGATTGCTTCCCACCCTTCTCGAAGATCAGGAGGCGAAACCTGAGCAATTTTCTTTGACAATTTTGGCCCAATGATTAACTTGGTAAGTGAGATCACTGCCCGGGTAGCCTCATCTGCTTGTTTTAGATCCCTAAGATTGGCCATCTTCATAACTTGTTCAAGAAATTCTTTCCGTGTCATCATTGGGTTTGCCTCCATTCGCCTAAGAAAACCTTATTGCAAAATGCCTCGAAAACTCCCAAAGAGGATGCATTCAAATTGCCAAAAGAGTATCCGACCTAACTGAATCCAGATGAGAAGAACGGTTATAAGTATTGATATCTTTCATATCAGAGAATTTTGAATCCGTCAATTTAATTTTTACTCTTTCTTGATCCCGCTTGGTCGGGATAAACTTTTCTTTTTGTTGACAGACCATCCGTTTTTGAATAATCTCAGGAAAAATGAATTTGGGACCTAAAGGATTTATCAAGATTGATGGATCTTATGGAGAGGGAGGAGGACAGATTTTAAGGACTGCCCTTTCCCTTTCAGCAATCTCAAAAAGGCCGACTATTATTTATAACATAAGAGCTGGAAGAAGGAATCCTGGCCTCCAACCCCAGCACCTCAAGGGAGTTGAGGCATTAGCGAAGGTCACAAATGCAGAGGTAGAGGGACTTAAGATTGGTTCTGAGAGAGTGATTTTCATTCCTAAAGAGATTTGTCCTGGAGATTATCGGTTCGATGTGGGCACAGCAGGTTCTGTCTCCTTGGTCTTACAAACCCTTCTGCTTCCCTTATGCCTATCCCATCAGACATCAAGGTTGACCCTGGTGGGTGGAACCCATGTTCCCTGGAGTCCTCCTTATCATTATCTTACAGAGGTATTATTTCCAACCCTTCACCTTATGGGAATCTATATAAAAGGAAGAATTGACCGATGGGGGTGGTACCCTAAAGGGGGCGGAGTAGTAGAAGTAGAGATTGAGCCAACCAAAGGATTGAAAGCCATCTCGCTAAATGAAAGGGGTTCTTTAAGGAAACTTCGTGGGATTTCTGCTATCTCCAATCTTCCAAAACATGTAGCCCAAAGGCAAAGGGATCATCTGATTCGGTTGATTCAAAAAGATTTAAAAATGGCAGTAGAGGTCGATAGGCTTGAAGAGGTACCAGCCTATGGAGTAGGTTCCTTCCTTTTTCTAATAGCAGAGTTTGAAAAAGTGATTGCTGGCTTCTCATCCTTAGGAGAGAAAGGAAAACCTGCAGAAAAAGTTGCTGAGGAGGTAGCTTACTCTTTCAAGCGTTACTTAAACACAGGAGGCTGCCTTGATCATCACTTGGCTGATCAACTGGTTCCCTTTATGGCATTCGCCAAAGGAAATTCCACCTTCACCACTGACCGAGTGACAAACCATCTTCTCAGTAATCTTTGGGTGATCCAAAATTTTCTACCCGACATTATAATCTTCAGATGGGTGAAAGAAGAGGGAGAAGGAAAGATCGAGTTTTTAACTCCTTAAGGGCTCTTGACTTCCCACAATGAAGATACTAATATTTTTCTAAAGGAGGGATAGATTAAAAAGGTTTACGGCAATCTTATCGGTCTCAAGCCCAGTCAGATCAAAAGGCTTGAATACATCTATCGACGAAGGCTTCCCCCTCAAAAGATCGTCACCCCTGAACTTTCCGGTCTCCTCACCGAACTTTCCTCAGAGATTCGACGCCAGATAGGAATTCTGATTGGAAGGAGAGGTTCCATTGAATACGTGATGGTGGGGGATCAAAGGGGGTTAATGCTGCCTGACCTATCCCGATATCGGACAGGAATTTCTCGTCTAAGAGGCCTTAGGCTCATTCATACTCACCTTAAAGGAGAGCCCCTGAATCAGGAAGACCTCACTGATCTTGCCCTGTTAAGACTGGATATGATCGCGGTTCTCCCCTTGGATGGATACTCGAGATCAGGCCTTATCCAAATGGCTCACCTCCTACCTGAGAATCCAGAGAAAAAGGTATGGGTGGTTGATCCCCCTCTCCCGATAGGGGGTTTGGATATAGACTTTTTGAAATGGATCCAATCACTTGAGGATGAGATTCAAAAAAAGCAAAGATCGATAGACTTAGGAGGCTTTAGGGAGAAGGCAATCCTGATTAGTGTGGGTAAGGGAAGTCGGGAGCGATTAGAACATTCGATATCAGAGTTAAAAGAGTTGGCCCAGACCAGTGGAATTTATGTAGTGGATTCGATTATCCAGCGCCCCCATGAGGTCTCACCGACGACCCTTATAGGAGAGGGGAAGTTAAGAGAATTGTTGATCAAGTGTATGCAATGGGGAGTAGATTTGATCATTTTTGACCAAAATTTAACTCCAGGACAATTGGCGATGATCTCTGATCAGACCGAATTAAGGGTGATTGACCGAACCCAACTCATCTTAGATATTTTTGCCCAGCGGGCCCATACCCGCGAAGGAAAGGTCCAGGTTGAATTGGCTCAATTAAAATATCTTCTCCCCAGGTTAGCCAAAAAGACACTGGCACTTTCCCGATTGAGCGGTGGCATTGGGGGTAGGGGACCAGGGGAGACGAAATTGGAGATTGACCGAAGAAGGGTAAGGGATCGAATCCATTTCCTTGAAAGAGAGTTGGAAAGGTTAAGCCGAAGGAGGCAACAGAGAAGGGCGAGGAGGAAAAGAAGTTCGGTTCCAGTGATTTCCATTATTGGCTATACCAACGCAGGCAAATCGACGCTCTTTAACCTTCTCACAAAGAGTCATTTTTTAGTGGAAGACACTCTTTTTTCGACCTTGGATACCGCTACTCGAAGACTGAGATTTCCCTCCTCAACGGAAACCCATCCAAGAATCCCTGAAGTATTGCTAACCGATACAGTAGGATTGATTAAAGACTTACCTAAGGACCTGATGGGAGCCTTTCGTCCAACGTTTGATGAATTGCGGGATTCCCATCTGTTAGTCCATCTCATCGATATGAGCAATCCTTCTTTTCCAGAGCATATTGAGGCGGTGGATCAAGTCCTTGACCAGCTGGGACTGGACCACATCCCCGTCCTAAAAATTTTTAATAAAGAGGACAAGGTCAATCCTCGAGAGGCGGAAATCATCTGTCAGAAATATGAAGGGGTTTCCATCTCCTCTCTCAAACCCGAAACGCTTGATAAATTCTTTAGGGCCATTGAGAAGAAGTTAGAATCAATCCTAAGGTTGACAAAAAGCCATTCGTTTGATATATCAAATATCAATTCTGAAGGGAATGAAGGGAGATCATGGAGTTTCATCTAAAATCCATTAAAGAAAGTTTAACCTTTGATGATGTTTTACTCGTTCCGAATTATTCTGCGGTGTTACCCAGAGAGGTAGAGGTGAGCACCCAATTGACTCGGACAATCCGACTCAACATCCCCTTGGTGAGTGCAGCGATGGATACGGTTACAGAGTCAAGAACAGCGATCTGTATGGCCCAGGAGGGGGGGATTGGGATTATCCATAAAAACATGAGTATTTCGGAACAGGCTCTCGAAGTGGATAAAGTGAAGAAATCCGAAAGTGGGATGATCATCAATCCCATCACGATGCACCCAGACCAAAAAATCTACGAAGCCTTAGAGATTATGAAGAAGTATCGAATTTCAGGAGTTCCTATCACCAAGGAGGGGAAGTTAGTAGGGATCCTTACCAACCGGGATCTGAGATTTGAAAAGAGACTGGATGAAAAGATCTCCACAGTGATGACTAAGGATAGACTGATCACCGTTCCTGTGGGGACCACCTTAGAACAGGCCAAAGAGATTCTTCACAAAAATCGAATTGAGAAATTGTTGGTGGTTGACGAGCACAATAATCTGAAGGGGCTGATTACGATCAAAGATATTGAAAAGATGAGAAAGTATCCTAACTCTTGCAAAGACCCCCTGGGTAGATTGAGGGTAGGGGCAGCGATTGGTCCAGGCAAGGACCGAGAGGCCAGGACAGAAGCCCTCGTTCGGGCAGGAGTAGATGTCTTGGTTATTGATACAGCCCATGGACATTCCAAAGATGTTTTAGAGGCGATTCAAGATACAAAAGAAAACTATCCTGATATCCAAGTCATTGGTGGGAATGTTGCCACCAAAGAAGGAGCTCTCGATCTCATCAAGGCAGGAGCAGATGCCGTCAAGGTTGGAGTAGGACCGGGTTCCATCTGTACCACTCGGGTGATTGCAGGAGTGGGGATTCCCCAACTTTCTGCTATTTTCGAGACTGCAGAGGTTTCGGAGAAAACTGGGGTTCCCATCATTGCCGATGGGGGAATCAAATTTTCCGGCGATATCACGAAGGCCCTTGCAGCGGGTGCCCATTCCGTCATGATTGGAAACCTCTTTGCTGGAACCGATGAAACACCTGGGGAGATTGTCCTTTATCAAGGGAGGAGTTATAAGGTTTATCGGGGGATGGGGTCCTTGGAAGCAATGAAAGAGGGAAGCAAAGACCGCTACTCCCAAGAAGGTGTGGAGAGCGAGTCCAAATTGGTTCCGGAAGGGATTGAAGGAAGGGTCCCATACCGTGGAGCACTCTCCTTCTGTATCCAACAACTCATTGGTGGTTTAAAGGCAGGGATGGGATATTTGGGGGCAAAAGACCTTCAGGATTTAAAGCGGAAAGCAACGTTCATTCGGATCACACCCTCTGGGTTAAGGGAAAGCCATGTCCACGATGTCATCATTACCAAAGAAGCCCCCAATTACCGTTTGGAGTAGATCCGTTTAGAAGGGACAGGATTGAAAAAAGCAATTTTCATATTGATGGTTACCCTATTCACCCTTTTCTACTATGCAGGGGCATTGAGCAAGCAAGAGACCCTCCCTTTTTCTAAGGAGTTTTTTTCTATCGAAACCTCACCCTCAGATCGGATTTGGAGTTTTAAAAAGACCTCTCCAATAAACCCGAAAGAATTGGATCATCTTTACCAGGTGAAACTCGATAAAGGTATTCGAAACATTCCACTCCTCTCCCTTCTTTTAATCCGGGAGTCTTCCCAAGCCATGGCGAGGGGAGAGTTCGATCAAGCGATAGAGATCGTTCGATACTCCATCAAGTTCTCCCCTGATCTCCCTGAACCCTATTTTGCCATGGCCAAAGCCCTCTGGCACCAGAGTCCCTTTCAACTCCATAAGATTCTTTATGAAATAGGAAAGGGAGAGATCGCCCAAATCCGTTATTACCCCACTTCCCTAAAATTTTTTTACAATATGTTTTACATCTTATCCAACGCCCTCCTCATGGCTTTGATCATCTTTGGAATTATCCTTTTGGTCAAATACTTCCCCCTCTATTTTTACGATATTCGAAGGAATCTTACCCAAGAAATCACAAAACTCCTCCTCAACAGCCTCAAAATTTTCATACTCTTTATTCCTTTTTTTCTCCGCCTGGATATCCTTTGGTCTCTCCTCTACTGGTCTGTCCTTTTATGGGGATATGTAAGCAAACGGGAGAGACAATTGATTTTAATCTTTCTTATCGTGGTCGTCTACCTTCCTTTCTTTCTTCGGACCTCCTCCACCTTCCTGGATAGTCCTTCCTCCGACATTATTTTTGATCTCAACCAGGCCAACAACGAAGATTGGAATAAAACGACCGAAGAGAGGTTGAGAACCTGGTTGACCTCTTCACCCGATGACCCTGAGGTTCTTTTTACATTAGGTTTAATTGAGAAGAGGCAAGGCCGATATGCCCAGGCGGAGGAATTTTATCGAAGGGCCCTCCAATCCGATGATAAATTCAGTGAGGGGTTTTCAAATATAGGCAATGTCTTTTTGGCCCAACGGAGGACTGACCTCGCCATCTCGGCTTATCAACAAGCCATTCACCTCTATCCTGAAAAAGGTTCATATTATTACAACCTTTATCGAGCCTATTCCCAAGAGACCTTCCTTTCGAGTAAGATCGACCGAGCCTTTCAGAAGGCAAGAGAGTTGGACCCCAAGTTGGTCGATCGTTATATGGCGATCGATTCTCCCAATATGAATCGGTTGGTAGTGGATGAGGTGCTAACCTCTCAACGACTGTGGACAAGGTTTCTTAACCAATACATTGGAAAGGAAGGTCTTCTTTTCAGATTATTTAAGGCCTGGTTCGAGAGGATTCCATCCAGAGTTCCCCTTCTTGCTCCGATCCTCTTTTTGGGGTTTTTGATGGGGATGTCCAGATATGCACGGGCAAAACGGTTTTTAACCCGTTGTCCCATGTGCGGGAGTCCAACCCATCGCTTCTATTTAGGGGAATCTGACCAAGAGTTTGTTTGTTTTAACTGTTATCGTATCTTCATTCAGAAAGAAAAACTTCACCCCAAGATTACCGAGAAGAAATCCATTCAAGTTAAGACCTTTCAGAAGCAGAACCATCTCATTGGCCGTTTTCTCTCTTTCATTTTTGTGGGGTTCGCTTATGTCTGGGGGAGTCATCCGTTCCGAGGACTTCTGTTGCTATTTCTATTCTTCATTTTTATTTTGAGATTCTTCTATTGGGAAGGTGCGGTCCCATCCTTCCTCTTTCTTCCTTTTTCAACCTGGTGGAAGGGGGTGATTTGGGGTGTTCTTTTTATCCTTTTCTACTTTCTCTCCACTCGAAAAATCTTACGACTTAAACCCAAATTTAAAACGGAGGGATGAGGTTTTTATGAAGAAAGGTTAAAAAGGTGATTCGATGGCATTACAAGGAACCCTAAAGGATTTCAGCATTACAGAGATTATCCAATTGATTGGGCAACAACTCAAAACAGGGATTTTGAAAATTCGCCGAGGGAAAAACCTCGCTGAAATCTATTTTGTCGATGGGATGATCGTCCATGTTTACTCCAATTATCGGGGTAAAAAAGACCTCATCGGAGAGATATTGGTGAAGGCCCAATTGATTACCGAAGAGCAATTGGAACGGGTGTTAAGAATCCAAAAAGAGACACTCAAATATTTAGGAGAAATTCTTGTAGAGCTCAAACTTCTGACCAAGGAGGATGTGCTCAAGGTGATCTCCACCCAAATTTATGAGACGATCTATGACCTCTTCTGGTGGGAAGACGGAACATTCAATTTTGACCTGAAACTGGTGGAAAGCTATAAAAAGATCCCCTTTGCCCTTAGCACAGAGCAAGTTTTACTGAACATCCTCCGCATGGTGGATGAGTGGTCGGAGATCGAAAAGAAGATATTTTCCCCCCATTTAGTGTTCAAGAAAGTTCTTCCTGTTGAGGCCAAGCCGTCCGAGGTACTCCCACAACCATCTTACCTCAAAGAAAAAATGACCTCCGAGCAGGAACTCATTTACAACCTGGTCGATGGGACCCGGACAGCCCAGGAGATCATTGATCGGAGTCTATTGGGGAAGTTTAATGCCAGTGATATTCTGGTCGATCTTTTAGAGATGGGACTGATCGAGGTGGTTGGAATTAGGACCCCGAGCCTCGTTAAGAAAGTCAGGATGATCAATTTTAAAGAGGCCTTGGCCTTTGTCTATTATGGGGCTTTCCTAATCTTTCTCTTTTTAATTCTCATTTATTTTAAACCCAGTTTTATCCAGCATTTTTGGGAATCAAAGGTCGAGCGCGTCAGGATCGAGGCCCCCACCCAATATGTCCACAGAGCCCAAATGAACCGAATCAAGAATGCCCTTGAGATTTATTATCTGGAGAAGGGGAGGTACCCTTCTCAGTTAGAGGAATTGGTCTCTGCCCAACTGCTTCGAAAGAGCGACCTCTTCTATCGAAAAGGGGTCTCCTATCAATATGAGTTGAAAGATGGTAGATATTTTTTAAAGCATTGAGGCCGAAATAGGGTCCCTTTTTCAACTTCCCCTTTTTCCCTGATCAGAGAGTCAAATAAGGTTATGGAGAACTCATCTTCCTTTGACAAGGTTATCATTCTCGATTTTGGATCCCAATATACCCAGCTCATCGCAAGGAGGGTGAGGGAATGTCAGATTTATAGCGAGATTCATCCTTATTCTACCGGGGTCAATACGATTCGATCCTTAATGCCCAAGGGACTGATCCTATCCGGAGGACCGGCCAGTGTTTATGAAAAGGAGGCCCCTCGATGTGACCCAGGGGTTTTTGAGATGGGGATCCCTATCTTAGGAATCTGCTATGGGATGCAGTTGATTGGCCACCAGTTGGGAGGGGGAGTCATCCCTTCCGAAAAAAGGGAGTATGGGAAAGCAAAGTTGACCCTTGATCACGATGGAGAACTTTTCAAAGGGATTGGAAAGAAGGGAAGCCAATTTCAAGTCTGGATGAGCCATGGAGATCAACTCCATACCTTGCCTCCTGGGTTTCAGGCTATTGGCCATTCAAGGAATACCCCCTATGCTGCCATTGAAGATAAGGACCGAAAGATCTATGGCCTTCAGTTCCACCCAGAGGTTCACCATACCCAAAAAGGCACGGAGATGATTAAAAACTTTCTTTTCTCAGTTTGTGGATGTAGACGACTTTGGACGATGAATTCATTTCTGAAACAGACCCTCCTTGAACTGAGGGAAAAGATTGGATCCGAAAAGGTGATCTGTGCCTTAAGCGGCGGGGTGGATTCTACGGTGGTGGCCCTTCTCCTTCATCGAGCGGTAGGCGATCGGCTGAAATGTATTTTTGTGAACAATGGTCTCCTTAGAAAAGGAGAGGCCTCTCAGGTCATTCACCTCTTTCGTCAACACTTCCAAATCCCTTTGATCGATGTCGATGCAGAAGCCCACTTTTTAAATGCCTTAAAGGGAGTGGTCGACCCCGAGGAGAAGCGAAAGAGGATTGGGAAGAAGTTTATCTCCATTTTTGAAAGGGAAGCCCGTAAGATTGGGGGAGTGAAATTTCTGGCTCAAGGAACACTCTACCCAGATGTGATTGAAAGTACCTCCTTGAAAGGTCCCTCCGTAACCATTAAAAGTCATCATAATGTAGGCGGGTTACCTGAAAAGATGAAATTAAAATTGGTGGAACCCCTGAGGGAACTTTTTAAAGATGAAGTGAGGAAGTTGGGAAAGGTCTTAGGTCTTCCTGATGAAGTGAATAACCGTCAACCCTTTCCAGGTCCAGGACTGGCTATTCGGATTATCGGGGAAGTTACGAAAGAAAGGTTAGAGATTTTGAAATCAGCCGATGAGATTGTCTTGGAGGAGATGAGAAAATGGAATTGGTTGGACAAGGTTTGGCAATCCTTTGCTATTTTACTGCCTGTCAAAACGGTTGGGGTGATGGGAGACGAGAGGACATATGAGAATGTCATTGCCTTGAGGGTAGTGAGAAGTCAGGATGGAATGACCGCGGATTGGGTCCGTCTACCCTACAATATCTTAGAACACCTTTCCAGCCGAATCATCAACGAAGTCAAAGGTGTCAATCGGGTGGTTTACGATATCAGTTCAAAACCACCGAGCACGATTGAATGGGAGTAAAGAGGGGAAATATGGAGCACGCTGAATTCGTTCATCTCCATCTCCATAGCCAATATAGTTTGCTGGATGGCGCCATTCGCTTTGAAGAACTCTTTGAAATGGCCAAACGATATCGAATGAGGGCCTTAGCCCTGACCGACCACGGAAACATGTTCGGGGTGATCGAATTTTATCAAATGGCGATTAAATATGGGATCAAGCCTATTGTAGGGTGCGAGGTCTATGTGGCCCCGAATAGCCGATTTGAAAAGAAAGCGTTGGACTCTGGAGAGGGCGCCTATCATCTCACGCTCTTAGTCAAAAATCGGACAGGCTATTTTAACCTTATCAAACTGGTAAGCCTGGCCTATCTTGAAGGGTTTTACTATAAACCCAGGGTGGACAAACAACTCCTAACCCAATATAACGAAGGCCTGATTGCGCTCAGTGGTTGTTTAAAAGGAGAGATTGCAGTTTATGCCGGCAGGGGGGAAATGCGAAGGGCCCTCCAGGTGGCAGAAGAGTACAAAAAGATATTTGATCGAAATCGGTTCTATATAGAAATTCAAAACAATGGTATAGAGGATCAACTCCTTCTTAACGAACGACTTCTTGAAATCAGCCATCAATGCTCCCTCCCCTTTGTTGCAACCAACGACTGCCACTATCTTCGACGGGAAGAGGCACGCGCCCATGAAGTTCTCCTTTGCATCCAGACAGGTAAGACCCTCCAGGACTCCGATCGGATGAAATTTTCATCCGATCAGTTTTATTTTAAATCCCCTGAAGAGATGGCCAAACTCTTTCAGGATCGACCGGAGGCAATCTCCAATACCCTTGAGATTTCGGACCGGTGCAACCTTGAACTGAAATTTGAGGAAAAACATATCCCGAAGATTTCTGTTCCTGATGGAGAGACCTTGGATAGCTATCTGGAGAAACTTGCCCGAAAGGGACTGGAGAGAAGGTTAACCTCCTATGAGAAAGGTGATCTTCAAGAATTCTCCCATTACTGGGCGAGACTTGAAGAGGAACTGAAGATTATTAAATCCATGGGCTACTCAGGATATTTTTTAATCGTTGCGGATTTCATTAATATGGCCAAACGAAGAGGGATTCCGGTGGGTCCGGGCAGAGGGTCGGCGGCAGGAAGTCTGGTTGCCTACGCCCTGAATATTACGGATTTAGACCCAATTGAATATGATCTGATTTTCGAAAGATTCCTCAACCCTGGAAGAAAGAGCAGTATGCCCGATGTCGATGTAGACTTCTGTATGGAGGGACGGAATGAGGTGATCCAGTATGTGATGGATAAGTATGGAAAAGAGAATGTGGCTCAAATCATCACTTTCGGAAAGATGCAGGCAAGAGCGGTCATCCGGGATGTGGGCCGAGTGATGGATATGCCCTATTCAGAAGTCGATCGAATTGCCAAACTCATCCCGGGTACCCTGAACATCACCCTCGATCAGGCCTTACAACAAGAACCCCAACTGAAAGAGTTGATCCGGAGGGACCCGCGAGTGGAGTCTCTCTTTGCCATTGCAAAGTCATTGGAAGGGTTGAACCGACATGCCTCGACCCATGCTGCTGGCATCGTCATCTCCAACAAGTCCTTGATGGAATATCTTCCACTCTATAGGGGTCAGAATGGTGAGGTGATGACCCAATATTCCATGAAGGATGTCGAAAGAATTGGTTTGGTGAAATTTGACTTTTTGGGTCTAAAGACCCTCACCGTGGTTGACCAGACGATCCGATGGATTGAGAAGGGAAGGGGGATTAAGATTGACCTTTCCAAAATCCCTTTAGATGATCCAAAGACGTTTTCCCTTCTATCTTCCGGCTCAACCCTTGGCATCTTCCAACTCGAAAGTTCTGGGATGAAAGATCTTCTGGTCAGATTAAAACCTGAGACGTTTAAAGAAATCATTGCCCTGGTTGCCCTCTATCGCCCAGGTCCGATTAAAAGTGGAATGGTGGAAGAGTTTATCAAACGAAGGCATGACAAAACTCATATCCGATATGAGATTTCAGAACTGAAGGAAATCTTGGAAGACACCTATGGGGTGATTGTTTATCAAGAACAGGTGATGCGAATCGCAAGTTCACTGGCCAACTTCAGTTTAGAGGATGCAGATATCCTTCGGAGGGCCATGTCGAAAAAAGATCCGAAGGAGATGGAGATGCAAAAAGAGAAGTTCATCCAGGGGGCAAAGAAAAATCGGATCCCTCTGGCTAAGGCGGAGAAGATCTTCGATCACATGTCTAAGTTCGCGGAGTATGGGTTTAATAAATCTCATAGCGCTGCCTATGCGTTGATCGCCTACCAGACCGCCTATCTAAAGGCCCATTATCCCATTGAGTTTATGGCTGCCTCCCTCACCAGTGAAGTTCAGAATGCGGATAAGATCGTAAAATATATTGCCGAGTGTCGGGAGATGGGCATTGATATCCTCCCTCCGGACATCAACGAGAGTTTCAGAGATTTTACAGTCGTTGGAAACCAGATCCGATTTGGACTGGCCGCGGTGAAGAATGTCGGCGATGCTGCGATCGAGGCTATCCTCACAGAAAGGGAAGAGAGAGGGAAATATAAATCTCTTCAAGATTTCTGCCTTAGGGTTGATTTGCGAAAGGTGAATCGAAGGGTGATCGAAAGCCTGATTAAATGTGGAGCGTTTGACTTTTCAAAGGTCTACCGTTCCCAGATGTTGACCGTCTTGGAGGAATTTCTCGAACAGTCCCAGTGGTTGCACCGGAAGAAAGAGGAAGCCCAGCTCAGTATGTGGGCTCCCGCCCAAGTGGAGAGAATGGAGCGATATCCAGACATTGAGGAATTTCCAGAGGACCAATTGATTGCCTTTGAAAAAGAGACCATTGGATTTTACATCTCCCGTCATCCCTTAACTCGTTATCAAGAAGAGATTAGGAAATTTACTGATCAGGATACCTCAGCCCTTTCCCATTTACCCAATGGTTCTGAAGTAAGACTCTGCGGGTTGGTCAGCGGTTTAAAGGAGATTGTTACAAAGAAAGGGGACCGAATGGCCTTTTTAACCCTTGAAGACCTGAAAGGGTTTGTCGAAATTATCCTCTTTCCCGAAATCTTTAAATCCGCAATGGATTGTTTGAGAGGAGGGACCCCTATTTTTGTTCGTGGAACTCTCGATCTCTCTGAAGAACAGGTTAAGATTAAGGGGATAGAAATTCGACCCCTTTCGGAAATCTCTCTGGCCACCTCTCCAACCCTTCACTTGAGAATCCCTATCGTTTCGTTAAAAAAGGGGCAGTTGGAGCAATTGAGGGAGATTTTTTTAGAACATCAAGGGTCTACCCCCATATTCCTCCATTTTATGAATCGAGATCAACAGGAGATCATTATCGCCCCTTCTGAGGTTTACCGAGTGGATCCATCTCCCCATTTTCAGAGCAAGGTTAAGAATCTTTTAGGATGGGCTGAGCTCTCCTTAGAATAGATAGGCACGGACCATGGTTAAACACTACCTCGATTTTGAAAAACCGATCATCGAATTAGAGAGAGAGATCGAGTATCTAAAAAGATTCTCAAAAGGGAAGTTTCTACACCTTGACGAGCAATTGAAACATCTTGAAGAGAAGCTTCATCGAGTCCAGAAGGAGATCTTTTCAAATCTAACAGGCTGGCAGATCACTCAACTGGCCAGGCATATCGATCGACCCAGAACCTCCCATTACCTTTCCACAATTTTTGAAAACTTTATTGAACTTCATGGAGATAGAGCCTATGGGGATGACCCTGCCATCATCGGGGGAATCTCAAAATTTAATGGAAGATCGGTCGTCTGCATCGGACATCAGAAAGGAGCGGATGCCAAGGAGATGGTTTACCGAAATTTTGGTATGCCCCATCCAGAAGGATATCGGAAGGCCTTACGATTGATGAAGATGGCTGAGGATTTCCAAAAACCCATTATCACGTTGATTGATACTCCAGGGGCATATCCTGGAATAGGGGCTGAGGAGAGGGGACAGGCGGAGGCCATTGCCCGAAATTTAAGGAGTATGGTTTCCCTTCGAACTCCTATTCTTACCCTGGTGATTGGAGAAGGAGGCAGTGGAGGAGCATTGGCTATTGGGATTGGGGATCGCATTTTGATGCTTGAATATTCGATTTACTCAGTGATCTCCCCCGAAGGGTGTGCCGCTATCCTCTGGAAAGATGGAAAGAAAGGAGAAGTGGCGGCCGACTCTCTGAGATTGACCGCACGAGACCTATACCAATTGGGGGTAATCGACGAAGTCATCCCCGAACCTTTGGGAGGGGCCCATCGGGACCCAAAGGGTATGTCTGATATTTTAAAGGAAGCGGTAGAGCGAAATTTAAGAGAGATTGAAGAGATGGATATGGATGAATTGGTGAAGGTGAGATACGAGAAGTTTCGAAAGATGGGAACGTTTATTGAAAATAGTGAAGGATAAAACCGAGAGTTTGTAACATCCTAAGATGCCGGGAAAGATTCAAGTTCTTCCAGAATCGATTTCAAAAGCGATTGCAGCAGGAGAGGTGGTGGAAAGGCCTGCTTCAGTGATAAAGGAGCTGATGGAGAATTCCATCGATGCGGGAAGCACAGAGGTCATTGTAGAATTGAAGATGGGAGGTCTCGATTTTATTCGAGTCCAGGACAATGGGGAGGGGATTGAACCCGAAGATCTCCCACTGGCGCTTCAACGATATGCGACCAGCAAGTTGAAAAGACTGGAGGACCTTTACAACATTACCACCTTAGGGTTCAGAGGGGAAGCCCTTCCCAGTATTGCATCCGTCTCCAAGATGACGATAAAGACACGGGTCAAAGATTCTATCCACGGAACAAAAGTCTTATGTGAGGGAGGGGTCATCAAAAATATCTCAACGGTTGGTTGTCCAGTGGGAACAGAGATAGAGGTCCGCCATCTCTTTTATAATGTGCCGGTCAAAAGGAAGTTTTTAAAATCCATCCCTGCAGAACTTCGCCAATCTTTAAACCATTTCCTCAGATTGAGCCTCTCTCACCCTAACCTTTCTTTTAGGCTGATCCATGAGGGGCGAATTCTTCAAGACCATTTGGAAACAGACTCTTTAAGGGTCCGAATCGAATCGGTTTTGGGGAGGGAGGCCTGGGAACAAATGAGACCGTTTGAATTTGAAGATGGAGAGATCAAAGTCTCTGGATATGCAAGCCTCCCCACTTTTTCAAAAAGGACTTCCGATGGAATCTATCTCTATGTGAACCAACGGGGAATCAGGGATCGAGTTCTCTACAAGGCCATCCTTGACGCCTATCGACATCTCCTGCCTGGGGGGAGGTATCCTGTGGTCGTTCTTTTCATTTTTCTTCCTCCTTCAGGAGTAGATGTGAACGTCCATCCCACCAAAGCGGAGGTGAAGTTTAAGGATCAAGAGAGGGTTTATCAAGTTGTGATACGGGCCCTCCGCTCAACTCTTGAACCCCTCCCTCAATATGAAGAGGAAAGGGGATTTACAAAACCTTTGGAGTTAAAAGAGGAACCCCATCCTTCTTTATTTGGGAGCCCTTCTGTTTCTTATTCTTCAGAAGAATTGTGGAAAGAGAGGGAGGGGTTTCATTTTCTTGATGAAAGGACCGGGTCTGAAAGGCTATCTAAACACAGGGAACTTCCTCGAATTGTTGGACAGGTTCAGGGAACCTATATCCTCTGTGAGGATGAACAGGGGATCATCTTTATTGACCAGCACGCTGCTCATGAACGAATCCTCTTTGAAAGGTTTAAAAAAGAGGTAACCCGTCGATCCTTTTCAGTGAACCATTTTCTCATCCCCATCACCCTTGAGTTTTCTGCTGAGGAATCCATTCTTCTCATGACCCATCTCGAAATGCTTCAGGGGATGGGATTTGAGGTCGATCCCATTGGAAAAGAGGTCTTTGCCCTTAGGGCCATCCCTTCCTTTTTCGAGGCAAAAGGAGCAAAAGAATTGATCCGTCATATCTTAGAAGAATTGGCTTTTTCCAGAGAAAGGGAGGCGGTGAAGGAAGGGGTTGAGACCATCCTGGTAGCCATGGCCTGTCATTGTGCCATCCGAGGAAATTTTCATTTGAGAAGAGAAGAAATGGAAGAATTGGTGAAATCTCTTTACCCCTTTGACCTCTCCATGACCTGCCCCCATGGACGGCCGATCTTCTTTCTCTTTGAAGGGGGAGAACTGGCAAAACAGTTTAAGAGGAGTTCTCCTTGAAGAGGGAGTCTTCCTCATGGTTCAGACCATATTTTTCTAACCGGTAACGCATGGAGCGAAAATTGATGTGGAGAAGTTCTGCTGCCTTCTTTTTAATCCCCTTTGTTTTATCCAAGGCCTTAAGTAGAAGGGTTCTCTCCAAATCCTCCACCACCTGCTCAAGGTCAATTCCCTCTTTGGGAATCTCAAGGTCAAATAGGCCTTTTTTCACAGCAGGCTGTTCGTTCAAATAGGAGTGGAGATTTTGAGAAGAGAGTTCCATGCCTGTTTCCAAGGCGACCGCCCTTTCAATAATATTTTGTAACTCCCTCACATTGCCTGGGTAATCATAGTGGAGCAAAATTTGGAGAGCCTCAGGAGAGATCTTCGTAATATTCTTATTGAGTTCTGTAGAATATTTTTTCAAAAAATGCTCCGCCAAAAGAGGAATATCCTCTCTTCGCTCCCTAAGGGGAGGGAGTTTGATCTGAATGACGTTGAGGCGATAAAAGAGGTCTTCCCGAAATCGTCTTTCCCTCACGGCCTCCTCCAAGTCTTTATTCGTGGCAGAGATGATCCGTACATCGACTCGGATGTCTTCGGTTCCCCCCACCCTTTTAAATTCCTTATCTTGGAGGACTCGAAGGAGTTTCACCTGCATCAAAAGAGGAAGTTCGCTAATCTCGTCTAAGAAGATGGTTCCTTCATCTGCCACCTCGAATAGCCCCTTTTTGGTAGCAATGGCGTCTGTAAAGGCTCCCTTCATGTGCCCGAAAAGTTCGCTCTCGATAAGCGATTCAGGGATAGCCCCGCAATTCAAGGTCACAAAAGGCTTATCCCTTCTGGGGCTGTTTAAATGGATAGCCTTGGCCACCAATTCCTTTCCTGTTCCGCTTTCTCCGGTGATCAATATGTTGGTTTTGGTGGGGGAGACCTTTTCCAGAAGATCGTAAAGGTCCAACATCTTTGGACTCTGGCCAATGATATTATCAAAGTGGTAGCGCTCCTTGACCATCTGTTTTAACAGACGGTTCTCCCTTTGGAGTTGCTTCTTTTCCAATGCATTTCGGATGATCAATTTGATTTCATCCACCTTAAATGGCTTGGTGATATAATCATAAGCCCCTTCCTTCATCGCCTGAATGGCCGAGTCAGCAGAGGCATAGGCCGTGATCATGATGACAATGGTCTCAGGATTGACGCTCTTGATCTTTTTAAGGGCAGAGATCCCATCCAATTTTGGCATCCGGATGTCCAGGAGGACGAGGTCAAAGATATCCTTATCCACCATTTTGACGACCTCCTCTCCGTTTGAGGCCAGTGAGACCTTATATCCCTCCTTTTTAAGCATGATTTCCAAGAATTCCCTCATACTCTGTTCGTCATCCGCAACTAAAATCTTATCCTTTAACATCAACCTCTCCCCTCCTATATCCATCCTCCTCCGTTCAATAGGCTGGCAAAAGGACCGTGAACGTAGAGCCCTTTCCAGGCTGGCTATCTACTTTAATCAACCCATGGTGATTCTCCACAATTTTATGGACAATGGAAAGACCAAGCCCAGTACCTCCTTCCTTTGTAGTAAAAAAGGGCTCAAAGATTTTTTCCTTTTCTTTTGGATCGATTCCCTTTCCAGAATCACTAAACGAAATCTTCACCCATTCCTTCCCTCTGCTTTCTTCGGGAAAACCACCTCCCCAGAAATGCTTCTCTTTTTCTATTTGAATGCGAATCTCTCCGCCATCGGCGATGGCCTGGGAGGCATTGAGGAGGAGATTCCAAAAGACCTGTTTCATCTGATCGGGGTCAATCCATGCCTCAACCGGTTGATGGAGGTTTGGACGAATCAGGTGTATCCTCTCCTGATAAAAAGGGGAATGGGTGTACATTTCAATGGTTTCATCGAGAAGTTTTTCGATGGCCATGGGGATCCGGTGAGTCTGGGGGGGCTGGGCAAAAAGGAGAAAGTCCGTGATCAGAGCGTTAAGTCTTTCGGACTCCCTTAGGGTAATCTCCATGAGATGCCTTTGGGATGCGTCTAAGTGAAGTTCAGATTTGAGCATCTGGATCGATCCGCTTAGCGAGGCTAAGGGATTTCTGATCTCATGGGCCATCCCAGCAGCCAGCAGTCCAATGGCAGCCATTTTATCGATGCGTTTCACCTGTTCTTCCATCTCTTTAACTTTCGTTATGTCCTGAAAGATAAGGGTGTAACCGATTAAAGAACCGTTGGGATCGATAAGAGGAGAGATGGAAAACCCTAAGTAGGTTTTTTTCCCATCGGAATGGTTGAGCATCGTCTCATATCGGTGGTAATCAGAAGGGAAGGAATCAGGGGGTTTTTTTCTAACCTTCTCAATCGGTTCATAAATTTGTGGGAATAGGTCGTAAATGGAGGTCTGATGCAGCTCCTGCCCATTACGGTTTAATATCCTCTCGGCCGTTCGATTAAGGAAATTGATCTTTCCATCGAGGTCAATGGTTAAAAGGCCACTGTCCAGGCTCTGGATGATGTTCCGATTAAAGGCCTCGAGTTGATTATAATCCACCTGTTTCTGAATCAACTCCTTCTTCTTCTTCTTTAACTCTTCCGAGATAGCACTGCTTAGAAAGGCGACAATATAGAAGGCAGCCATATAGATGATCAAGGTATAAAAGATTTGGGAGGCCTCATAGGAAAAGGGTTGCCCTAAGGGATTGATCCATTGATAAAGTTGAAAAAGAAGAAGAAGGCCATATAAAAAAGTGGATAGCGAGGCGGAAAAGAAGGCTCCCCGCTTATAGAAGATAATACTGCTTCCAATGATGGAGAAGATATAGGTGATAGGGAAGAAACTTTCCTTTCCCCCTGTAAAATAGATCAAAAGGGTAATAAAGAGGTGATCGATAATGATTTGGACAAAAGTAAATTGTTTGAGGGGTTTTATATTTTTTAAGAGCAAGGCGTAGACGATGGTGACAAAATAGAAGAAACCGATGAAATAGTAAAAGGTATGGGTCAATGGAATAAAAAAATATTTTTTTTCAGAGACCTGAAAGAGAAAGGTGATGGCCAGAAGCAGGGTGAGGATGATGACCCGACCGAGCATGAGGCCTTTTAGGTTCTTTAGCATCTTCTGCTGTGTATCGAAAGATTCCGTTAAGGGTTTCTCCATGAATTAGTTTCTCCCAATATTTTATCCATCATCCCCCCCTTTCTTGAGTTAAGAAAAAGGGGGAAACCCATATAGGTGGATGGTTAACCTCCTACTGCAGAGGCCATCTGAAAGATGGGGAGATACATTGAGATGACCACACCTCCAATAACCACTCCTAAAAAGATCATCAGGAAAGGTTCAAGCAAGGAAGTTAGATTCCCTACTGCAATATCCACCTCCTCTTCATAAAAATCTGCAATCTTTGAGAGCATGGAATCCAGGGCCCCTGTGGATTCCCCAACCGAGATCATCTGGATGACCATGGGAGGAAAGACACCGCTTCGGTTTAAGGGTTCTGCAATCGTTTCGCCCTCTCGAATGCTTGCCCTTGCATTCAGAATGGCTGTTTCAATCGTCTTATTTCCAGAGGTCCTTGAGACAATACTCAACCCATCCAGAATGGGAACTCCACTACTGACCAGAGTTCCTAACGTTCGTGAGAAACGTGCCACAGAAATCTTTCTAAATAGGTCTCCAAACACAGGGGCTTTTAATATCAGCCGATCAATCCAGGTTCTTCCATTCTCGGTTTGATAATATTTTCTCAAGAGATAGAAGAAAAGGAGAAGTGCTGGGAGGACGATGAAAACATATTTCTTAATAAATTTGCTGATGGTTAAAACGATGAGGGTGGGAAGTGGAAGCGATTGACCGGCCTGTTTGAACATGGTTTCAAAGACAGGGATGACAAAGATCATCAGGATCATGACCACAATGATGGCCACCCCAACAATGGTGCTGGGGTAAATCAGGGCAGATTTTACTTTCTTTTTAAGGGCCTCTGCCTTCTCAATATAGTTGGCTAAACGCGTAAGGATGTTGTCAAGAATACCTCCTTCCTCACCTGCAACAACAAGATTGGTGTATAACTCATTAAAGGTGGCAGGATGCTTTTTGAGCGCCCCAGCAAAAGTAGAACCCCCTTCTACATCTTCTCTTATTTGCCGGATAATCTCTTTGAAGGTCTTATTTTCCTGTTGAGAGGCCAGGATTTCGAGGGATTGGACCAGAGGTAACCCGGCATCAATCATGGTAGCAAGTTGTCGGGTAAAAATAGCAATCGATCGTTGTTTTACCTTTGGCTTTAAGAAAGGGAAAGAGATTTGGATCTCTTTCCCTTTCACAGAAATTTTAGTTGGAATGATGTTTTGCTGTCTCAGATGGATTCGAAGAGCGGGTTCGTTGGGTGCTTCCATCTCTCCTTTTTTGATCGTTCCTTTTGTGGTCTTTCCTTCCCATTTGTAGATTGGCATAGTTTTTCCCTTTTCTAATCCATTTAGGCTGTCCTCATCGGTCTTTCTTTCCTGGGTGTAATGATGTTTGAGGTGGTCAGCATCTGACGAAATTCATCAAGGTTATGACTTCGTTCCATAGCATCTTCCAGAGAGATGATGTGACGCTCGACAAGTGAGAGAAGGGCCTGGTTCATCGTCTGCATCCCAAATTTCGATTGTCCCACTTGCATGAGTGAATAGATCTGTTGAATTTTATCTTCACGGATAAGGTTGCGAATGGCTGGATTCGGGATTAAGACTTCCATCGCCAGGGCACGTCCCTTTCCCCCTAACTTTGGGATAAGTTGCTGGGATAAGATCCCCTCCAAAACAAAGGAGAGCTGGGTTCGAACCTGTGTCTGCTGGTGAGGAGGGAAGACATCAATGATTCGGTTGATCGTTTCCACACAGGAGTTGGTATGGAGGGTGGCAAAGGTGAGATGGCCTGTTTCAGCAGTAGTCAGTGCCGCTTGAATGGTCTCCAGGTCTCTCATCTCACCGATAAGGATGATATCGGGGTCTTGCCTAAGGATGTGACGAAGGGCTGCTCCAAAACTCTTTGTATCCGAGTTCACCTCCCTCTGATTCACAATGCAATTTTTATGGCGATGGAGATACTCGATCGGGTCTTCGATGGTAATAATGTGTGCATTTCTCTCATTATTGATTTTATCAATCATGGCTGCGAGGGTGGTCGATTTCCCGGTCCCGGTCGGTCCTGTAACCAGGACCAGGCCTTTGGGTTTTTTAATTAATTCATTCACCACAGGGGGGATACCCAGTTCTGAGAAATTAAGGATGTCAAAAGAGATGGCGCGAAATGCCCCGGCTACCGCACCTCGTTGCAGGTAAATATTGCCTCGGAATCGACTCAACCCTTTGATCCCGAATGAAAAATCCAATTCGTTCTCCTCTTCAAATTTGTGCCTTTGGGCATCCGTGAGCACACTGTAGCATAGCCTTTTTGTATCGGGGGCAGTGAGAATGGTATTGTCGAAACTCATCAATTTCCCATCGACCCGAAATTGAGGGGGTGCCCCTGTGGTGATATGAAGATCGGAAGCCTTCTTTTCAATCATAACCTCAAGTAACTTTTGTAATTCAATCATGCTTCTCCTCCTAATGGGATGGGTATCGTTAACGATCCTCCATCGTGGACCTTAAAACTTCTTCAATGGTTGTCAACCCCTCCCGAATTTTAATGATCCCGCTCTGTCTCAATGTCTTCATCCCTAAACGAATGGCCTCTTTTTTAATTTCAGACGTAGAGGCCCTTGAGAGAATGAGCTCCTTTAACTCTTCTTTCAAGGGCATGACTTCATAGAGGCCGATTCGGCCTTTATATCCCGTTTGATTGCAGATGGGACATCCTTTCCCCTTATAAGTTGGGAAGGTTTTTACTTCATCGGGTGGAACCCCTAAGTCAATCAGCAGTTGAGGATGGACTTTGATCGGCTCTTTACATTCGGTGCAGATTTTTCGAACGAGGCGTTGGGCAAGAATGCAAATGACCGCCGATGAGATGAGAAAAGGTTCAATCCCCATATCAATCAAACGGGTGATCGTCCCAGGTGCATCATTCGTATGAACGGTACTTAACACGAGATGGCCTGTCAAGGCGGCCTGAACGGCAATTTGGGCCGTTTCGAAGTCTCGAATCTCACCGACCATGATGATATCCGGATCTTGTCTGAGGAAGGCTCGAAGAGCAGAAGCAAAGGTGAGGCCGATCTCTTCGTGCATCTGGACCTGATTGATTCCCATAAAGTTGTATTCAATCGGGTCTTCTGCCGTCACGATATTTTCTGTCTCTTTGTTGAGTTCCGAAAGGGCTGAATAGAGGGTGGTAGTTTTTCCGCTTCCGGTCGGGCCGGTCACCAAAATCATTCCCACAGGTTTTGAGATGGCATTCTTAAAATCCCTCAGAGAAGACTCTTCAAATCCCAATTTGGTCATATCCAGTTGCAATGCGGATTTATCCAATAGCCTAAGGACAACCTTTTCACCGAAAAGGACAGGAATCGTAGAGACCCGGAAATCCATTTCACGGGTTGGGCTTAGCCGTAGCTTAATCCGTCCATCTTGCGGAAGTCGCTTCTCTGCAATATCCAGTTTAGCCATAATTTTTAGTCGAGAGACAATGGCATTTTTAATCTGAATGGGAAGGTTCATCTCTCGTCTCATTACCCCATCAATGCGGTAGCGGACACGCAAACTTCTCTCATAAGGTTCAAAATGGATATCGCTTGCTCCCACTTTTATAGCCTTTAGTAAGATTCCATTGACGATCTTGATAATGGGGCCTTCGTAATCGCCGCCAACCTCTTCATAGGCACTGGAGTCTTCAACGACTTCGATATTGTCGACTGCTCCATGAACCAGGGCATCGAAATCCTCTACATTGACTGCATCCTCATCAAAAGAGACAGCATCGGTTGAACCCTTCTCATCCTCCAAGGTATAATCTGTAGGTTCGAAAGAAAGGGACCCCATTCCTGCGACAGCCCCACCGCCTCCATAATACTTTTTGATAGCATCGATGATCTCTGTTTCTGAGGCAACCACGGGTTCTACATTAAATCCGGTCATAAATTTTACTTCATCGATGACTAAGATATTACTTGGGTCTGCCATGGCCAGGGTTAACTTGGGTCCAACGCGATTGATCGGAATGATGAAGTATTTTTTGGCAGTACTGGATGGGATCAATTTAATCACATTTGGGTTAATCTCCATCTTTGAAATTTTGATGGAAGGAACCCGATACTGGGCACTTAAAAAGGATAGAAGTTCATCCTCTTTGATATAACCCAATCTAATCAGGTTCGATTCAAGCCGACCTCCCTTTACCTTCTGTTCTTCTTGGGCCTTCTTTAACTGTTCTTGTGTAATAAAATTTCTTTTAACCAGGAGTTCCCCTAATCGGTCATTCAATTTTGATACCCCTTTACTTTTTTATAAAAATTAATAGAAAATGAAAATTTTTGTCAAGTCCAAATTAATATAAGCAAAATAAGTGCCAAAATTTGTCAAATTTTAACTATTTGAATTTAATAAATTTTTTATTTTATTCCTCATTTTCAATTTTTAAAAAAGTGCAAAATAGGTTTAGATTGGTTAATAATTGTCCAATTTCAATCCAGAGATCTCTAAGAAAGTGCTTAAACTGAATTTTGGAAACTAAAAACCCTACCCCCAGTCTTTTTGTAACTTTTTCAGAGGTCTCATCCAAGAATAGATTAATTAAAAACCATTTTGGGATGTAACGGATTGAAGGGGTAATTTAACGATGAAGGTACTTCCTTTTCCCAGTTCACTCTCAACAGTAATCTCTCCCTGATGGGCTTCGACAATCCACTTACAGATACTAAGTCCTAATCCACTACCTCCCGCTTCTCTGGATCGAGCTTTGTCTACTCTATAAAATCGATTAAATATCTTAGCCTGGTCCTCTTTAGAGATCCCAATTCCTGTATCTGAAAAAATTATTTTGGCATAAGCCTCTCCATCTTTCACTGCTGGCAGGTGGACATTCTTCTGCTCATGAATGGATTCTTTACTAAGAGTGATATGAATAGCCCCTCCTTCCTCAGTATATTTTATTCCATTTTCAATAAGGTTTAAGAAGAGCTCCCTTATTCGAAGTCCGTCTCCAATCATATAAATATCTTCAAAGTGATTGGAAGTTCCGATTTTAATGTTTTTAGACTGGGCCAATAGACTCATCTGACTGACCACTTCATTTAAAATTTCTCTAAGATTGATTCGCTCATGGTTCAGTTTGATCTCCCCCATCTCCGCTTTTGATAGGAGTAAGAGGTCTTCTACAATCTGGGACATTCGATTGATTTCCTCTAAATTGCTTTTGAGGACTTGCTCATAGTCCTTGAGGCTCCTCTCTTTCCGGAGGGCTACCTCTACTTCTCCCTTTAGAATGGTTAAGGGTGTTTTTAATTCATGAGAGGCATCTGCAGTAAACTGTTTGACCTGCCGGAAAGATTGATCTAATCGTGAAATCATCTCATTGAATGTCTCAATCAATCTCGAAATCTCATCTTTCACTTTGGGAGGTTCAATCCTTTTGTTCAGATTTTGTGAGGTAATTTCACGGGCAGTTTGAGTAATACGATCCACTGGCTTTAAGGCTTTAGTGGCAAGAAATTGTCCACCTAAACTGGCAATCATCAGGGCAAGGGGAACAGCGACAATGAGAATGATAAAAAGAGTATTAAGGGCGTCTTCTACCTCCTCTAAGGAAGAGGCAACCTGAATAATCTTAGTGACTTGATTATGTTCCATTACTGGGAAGGTTAAGATGCGGAAGGGGGCATCACCAAATACACGATTGGTTTCATAAGTATGAATGCCTTTTGAAGCATTTTTTAGGGCATTTAAACTGATGGGGAGTTGAACATTTCTCAAATTATCTGATTTTCGACCAACTCGACCTGACTCATCTAAAACCTGAATAAATTTTCCAATGGGTCTAAGGTTCATGGACGATTCAAGTGTTTGATCAATATTTCCAAAACTGAATTTCGACATGGGGGACATAGATTCTGAAGCGATTAATTCGGCTAACGATCTCAATTTATTATCAACATCCCGATAAAGGCTTTTGGAAAGGGTGAGGTATAAGAAACTGCTGAAGGAGATCAATAAGATTCCCAAAATTAAAACATACCATAGGGTGAGTTTAAATCGAAGGCTTCCGAAATGCATTCATCCCCTTTTGGTTTCATGTTTCGTGGCAGAGAGCATGTAGCCTACGCCACGTATTGTATGGATTAATTTAGGTTCGAAATCCTTATCGATCTTTTTCCGGAGGTAATTGACATAGACATCCACCACATTGGTCATTGTGTCGAAGTTTGATTCCCAAACATGCTCTGAGATCATGGTTCGCGTAAGGACTCTATCTGGGTTTCTCATAAAATATTCCAGTAAGGCGTACTCTTTACTGGTAAGTTCAATTTCCTTACCTCTGCGAGTCACTTTATGGGTGATTGGGGATAGGGTCAGGTCGGAGATCTTCAATAGGGGTTCTTTCTCCACCCTTTCCCGCCTTAGTAGGGCTCTTATCCTGGCTAAAAATTCTTTAAATTCAAATGGTTTTGTTAGATAATCATCACATCCTGAATCCAGTCCTTTTACAATGTCTTCAACTGTATCTTTTGCTGTTAATACTAAAACTGGAGTATAAATCTTTTTATCCCGAACTCTTTTTAAAACCTCTAAACCATTTATTTGGGGGATCATCAGGTCAAGAACAATTAAGTCATATTCATTGACCTCTGCCATATAGAGACCTGTCTCACCATCATAGGCAGTATCGACTGCATAGTGCTCTTCCTCTAAGCCTTTTTTAATGAAACTGGCTACTTTTTTCTCATCTTCAACAACGAGAATCTTCATTTCCCTTACCCTCTCTTACCCAGAGTAAGAAGTTAATAACATTATAATTTTAAAATAAAAAATTGCAACAGAATTATCAAAGGACTTTTTTTCAATTGAGTAGTTTGATCACCTCCCTTTCAGTCAGTTGATTCTTTATTCTAAGAAGCCTGAAATTTTCATTCTTCGAGGGGAATCCCCCCTCTTGAAGGATTAAGAAGATTTCTGGGCTTTTTCAGAAATTCTTACCTTAACACTCTTGACACTCTTGACACTCCGTCTTAACTTTGTTAGCATTTTTGAAATTTTTTATCAGAAGGGGAACCCTTGATAAAGCTGGCAGGAATCCAAATCTCCTGTTGCGAAAAAAAAGAAAGGAACATAGAAAAGGCAGTTCAATTCGCAAAGATTGCTGCAGAAAAAGGGGCACACATCATCTGTTTCCAGGAGTTGTTTTCAACTCACTGGTTTCCAAGAGAGATGGACAGACGTCACTTCTCGTTGGCCGAAAGAGTGGAAGGCCCAACTATCCTTAGGATGAAGGAATTGGCAAAGGAGTTTGGAGTTGTTCTCATCTGCCCTATTTTTGAAGAAGATGGGGCAGGAAAATACTATAATTCTGCTGTGGTCATCGATGCGGGGGGAGAGACCTTAGGTTGTTATCGAAAGATCCATATTCCTCAAATTCCCCTTTGGGAGGAAAAATTCTATTTTTCCCCAGGAAATTTGGGATTTCCCGTTTTTAAAACAAACTTTGCTGTCATTGGAGTACAAATCTGTTGGGATAATTTCTTTCCAGAAGGTCCAAGGATTCTATCACTGAAAGGAGCCCAGATCATCTTTTCCCCTACTGCCGCTGCCTTTGCATCCCAAAAGAAATGGGAAACTATGATTGCCAGTCATGCGATATCCAATGGGGTCTATATGTTCAGGGTGAACCGGGTGGGGAGCGAGGAAAAGCAGGATTTCTACGGTCGTTCCTTTTGCATCTCGCCAGAGGGGGAGTTTTTGGATAAACCGACAGGAATGAAGGAGGCGGTTAGCCTTATTGAAATCGATCTAAAAAAAATTGAAAAGGTCAGGAGGGAATGGCCATTTTTAAAAGACCGGAGACCTGAGAGTTATCAGGAAATTTCTTGAAAAAGGATCGGGTGTTAACGGAAAGATGAGAAAGAAAAAATTTTTTAAAGAATACGTTGAGCCCATTATCATTGCAATCCTCATTGCTCTCTTCATTCGTACATTTATTGTTCAGGCCTTTAAAATTCCTTCGAGTTCAATGGAACCAACCCTGTTGGTGGGGGACCATATTCTGGTTAACAAATTTATCTATGGAGTGAAAATCCCTTTTTCAGAAAAGAAGCTCTTTTCCTATAAGACTCCTAAGCGAGGGGATATTATTGTCTTCATCTTCCCCAAAGACCCCTCAAAGGATTTTATCAAGAGGGTGATTGGGCTGGAAGGCGAAAAGGTTGAGATTATCCACAATAAGATCTACATTAATGATAAATTGATCGCTGATCCATGGGGACATTATGGTGACCAGAGCGAGCTCAAGAGGTTTTTCCCCTCTGTGGATCGATACGGACCTTATGTCGTTCCAAAGGATAGCCTCTTTGTCTTAGGGGATAATCGAGATAATAGCCAGGATAGCCGTTTTTGGGGATTTGTTCATCTCAATGCGGTGAGAGGGAAAGCCTTCATCATCTATTTCTCTTTAGATTGGTATGCCCAGAGCCTTTTGGGGAAAGTTCGATGGGTTCGTTTGGGAAAATTGATTCGTTAGTCTGGAGGGTTTCCCTTAAATACATTTTCTTTTGCCCACTGAATATCTTTCTGAATCTGTTTCGCTAGGTGTGAAGGAGAATCAAAGCGAATTTCATCGCGGATTCTCCTTTTAAAATGGATCTCAATTTCATCTCCATATATTTCCCTATCAAAATTCAAAATATAGACCTCTAAGGAAAGGCGTTCTGAATTGGAGAAGGTTGGATTGAGCCCCACATTAGCAAGTCCTTGGAAAGACATTTGATTCCAAATGACGTCTACCGCATAAACCCCATTCTTAGGGTAAAGCCCATCTGGAATTTCAAGATTAGCCGTTGGAAAACCCAAGCTCCGTCCTCTCATTGTTCCCTTCACCACCCTTCCACTCATGGGATAATTTCTACCCAGCAACTTTGATGCTTCTTCAACTTGCCCATCTTTAATCAACTCTCTTATCTTTGAACTACTGACGATGGTGCCCTCGATCTGTAAGGGTTCCACCACCTCCACCTCGAAATGAAAGCGTTTGCCTGCATGAATGAGGGTCTGTGCATCACCCATCTGATTTTTTCCAAAATGGTAATTATAGCCGATGATGATTTTTTTGGCCTTGATCTTTTCTAATAAAATATCTTGAATAAACGCATCCGGAGAGATTTCTGAAAATGCAATAGTAAATTCGATACAAAGGACTGTTTCGATTCCAGATTTTTCAATAAGCGTCATTTTCTTTTTAAATGGAGTAAGTAGGGGAAGAAACCTCTCAGGGGCAAGGATTTTAAGGGGATGAGGTTCAAAGGTGATGACAAGCCCCTCTCCATGAAACCTGGCGGCCTCCTCCTTAACTCTTGAAAATATCTTTTGGTGGCCCAAGTGGACTCCATCAAAGTTTCCAAGAGTGACGACAGGGTTTAAAAAAGATTTTTTCAAACGGTCGATTCCAAATATGATTTCCATAGGTTGATCAGAAGGTTTTATAAAACTTGACTTTATTTTAAAAAATATAAAATAATAGAATACACATTTCAATCGGTTTAATTCTTCAAGCCGAAGTGGCGGAATTGGAAGACGCGCTAGATTCAGGGTCTAGTGGGAAATTGCTCCCGTAGGGGTTCGAGTCCCCTCTTCGGCACCAAAAATCAAGGCCGTCCTTTTGATAGAAGGTTGAAATCGGATTTAAAAAAATCTGTGGTTGGGGATGTCTCCGGAATTATTTTTTGAACAGGTGCTGTCCCTTCCTTAAAACACTCGAGGATAGCCCCCTTCCCAAAACTTATCTGACCTGTCCGCGGATCGACCTTCAAAAATTCGATCCCTTCTGGAATAAAAAAATTCTTAATGGGATGGTCTTTTAATGCCTTGGACATAAAAGAGACCCATATTGGGGAAGCAGCCCTTGAGCCGGTTTCATTCTCACCAAGGGAACGCTCTTCATCAAATCCAGTCCAGACCCCTGTAATATATTCAGGGCTATAGCCTATGAACCAGGCATCCATAAACTGGTCCGTGGTCCCTGTTTTCCCAGCCACTGGTCTTCCAAGCGTTTTTGCCCTCCAACCGGTCCCATGTTGGACAACACCCATTAGGAGTGAAGTCATAAGGTAAGCGGTTTGGGGACTAATGACAGGCTCCCCATTGGAGGTTTCGGTTGGATAGTTTAACGGGAGATTTTCTTCAAGAAGGTTACCATCCCTATCCAATATCTTTTTAATAAAAACAGGTTTAAAGAGACGACCTTGATTGGCGAATACAGCATAGGCCTTAGTCAATTCATAGAGGGAGAGAGCAGAAGAACCCAGGGCCATGGAGAGGGTATGATGGAGCGGGGAGGAGATTCCCATCTTTTTTGCATAGTCAATAATATATTCCACTCCCACATCTTGAGCAACTTTTACAGTTACAATATTGATGGAATGGGTGAGTGCATTTCGAAGGGTGGTCGGTCCATAAAATTTGTCCTCAAAGTTCTTTGGCTTCCATTTCTGATTCCCCCATTCAAAAACAATTGGTGAATCGACAATGATGGAAGTAGGAGTATATCCTTTATCTAAGGCAGAGGCATACACAATAGGTTTAAAAGCGGAACCTGTTTGCCTCCGAGCCTGGGTGGCCCGATTAAATTGGCTCTTTTTGAAGTCCCTGCCTCCAACCATCGCCTTGAGATAGCCTGTCTCTAAACTAAAACAGATCAATGCCCCCTCTGGGGTCACGGGGTTATCCAATGAGTGAAATTTTTGTCGCCTTTCAATCTCTTTCAAGCCTGATTCAACCGCCTCCTGGGCTGCTTTCTGTAAATTGAGGTCGATGGTGGTGTACACCAGAAGGCCCTTCTTATAAAGAGTCTCCTTCCCGTACTTCTCTTCAATATATTTTCTCACATGTTCGACGAAATGCGGGGCTTTATCCAAAAAAAGGTTCTGTTTGGTCTTTAGGGTTAGAGGAGCCTTTAATGCATTTATAAATTCACCATAGGTGATCATCCCTTCCTCAAGCATGCGATTAAGGATATAGGTTTGTCTTCTCTTGGCTTGTTCAGGGTGCTGATAGGGTGAGTTCCTTGCGGGGGCTTGGGGAAGGCCCGCAAGAAGTGCAGACTCTGCTAAGGTGAGATCCTCCACTGGTTTTCCAAAATAGATCTCTGCGGCAATCCCCACCCCATAGGCTCCGTGACCTAAATAGATTTGGTTCAAATACAAATAGAGAATTTCCTCTTTAGTTAAATATTTTTCGATCCGATAAGCCAATAGGGCTTCTCGAATCTTTCGGGTGAGCCTTTTTTCTGGAGATAAGAGGAGGGACTTGACGACCTGCTGGGTGATCGTGCTTCCTCCTTGAACAATCTCTCCCGAGAAGATATTTTTGTAGAGTGCCCTCAAAATAGCAGTATAATCCAACCCTTTGTGCTGGAAGAATCGGGCATCCTCCCCTGCGACGAATGCCTGGATGAGATGGGTGGGCATTTTTTCTAATGCAACAACCTCACGTTTTTCTATAAAAAATTCTCCAATAGTCTCTCCCTCTTCAGAAAATAGTTTCGTAATCGTTGGGAAGTGATAATTCTTTAAAGACTCAACACTTGGAAGACCACGGGAGAAATAGAAAAAGGAGGCCATTCCAAAGACCATAGTCGCTGACATGAAAACCATGGCAACCGTAATAGTCAATTTAAAGGTTTTTTCGAGACGGTTAGAGTTTTTAGACTTCATCACTCAAGAAACCCAGTAAATGGATTAACATCTTGACTTCTTAACTCCTTAAATATAATAATAATACAAATTTTTCCTAAAAGGAGCAAGAGATTTTATTGGGATCTCGAGGAAATGAAAAAGTGGAAGGCCATCCAGAAAAAACCCTTTCCATTCTGATTCCTATCTTCAATGAGGAGGGGAATATTGCCCTCCTCTACGAAACGTTGATCCAGGTCATCAAAAAGACAGAGAGGTGTTTCCCGATATCTCGGGGCAGACCATCACGATCAGAAGGTGACACCAGAAGATATGCTTCAAACCGTGCCTAAATTACCAGAAATCATAGATGAATCAATGGGAGATGCCTCTGTTCTTCCTACCTATCTTCGTCGAGGTTAAAGGTGAAGGGATTGACTCTAAAATATATTCTAAAAAAAGCCATGCATGGCATTCTCCCCCAGAAGTTGTCGATCGGCCAAAGAAGGGGTTCGGCGTCCCTATTGCCAAATGGGTCAAAGGCCCGTTGAGGGAGTTATTCCAAGATTTATTATCACCAGAAAAGATAAAGAGGGAAGGTTTTTTAAATCCAGAATATGTGGAAAATTTGCTTGGTGATCATCTAAGAAACAAGGTAGATCATCGGAAAAAACTATGGACCCTCCTGGTATGGGAGCTTTGGGCTGATTGCTATCGTCCCACCATTTAACACCCTTAACCCTTCTTTGAAATCCAATTTAGAATATACCTTGAAAATATTTTGAAATCATCTAAATTTTCTAAACTCTCCTAAAGTCTTTCTGCATCAAATTCATTAGGTAAATAATCATGGATAATTCTGTTTCGAAATGAGGGCATCCCTTTTATTTCTCGGCAAATTCCTTTGGTATGATTCCTTCCTCGGCTAACGCAACAATGGCTTCCGCCTTGCTCTCCCTAACCTTCCATAGCGAAAGGGCTGAGGCAATGTGTGCTGATATACGAGTAATACCCTGAATGGCACAGGCCAGACTATATTTGATTGTTTTAATTTGAATGGAATTTTCTCTTTTAAGGAAAAATTCTTTGTCCGAAACAGGGATCGACCTAATATCCTTAATCTGTCTTTCAATATTATCAAGATATTTGATGATCCTCTCTTTTCTGATCAATGCTCTTGTTTCCATTTAGATATCCTTTTGAGTTCTCAAAAGAAGCATCTCCCTATACTCATCAATGTAAGGTTTTAATTCGAAAAATCGGATCATGACCTGAGTTTCAAAGTCAACCCTTGCCTGCTCATCTTTAATCAAAATGGGAATCCCTTCTTTGAGTATTTGATACTGGAGAATAAGCGGTAAGGTATTAATAATTCTTAGGTCAATTTTATCTGTGTGAATCTTATCAATTAAAGAAGAAAGGATTCTCTTTTCCATTTTAAGGTATTCATTCATTTCAGAAGGGGTAAGATAAACCGCTACATCGATATCACTATCACAATGGATGATGTCATATACATAAGACCCGTAAAGATAGGCAAATAGAATATTTGGATCTCCTTTAATTTCCTCTTTGAGCGCACTTAGAAGAAAATCTCTATTTATATTGCCATGTTTCATATTTTTAAAATAGCATAATAGATTAAAGAAGTAAACCCACCATTTCCTACTCTATTTACTTTTCGGCTATCTATTCCAAATGGATCGCAGTATATTTTCCAAACCTCCTTATTAACAAAAAATGTCACCAAATGGACAGAAAGTGTAATTTTATATATAAAAATTTAATTGGAAAAATTTTTATGGGAATTTTTTAAGAAGGCTGAAGAATAAAAATTATAATAATAATAAATAATTAAGGTTATTAAGAAAATTTTTTTAAAAATTTTTAGTTTGGCATATATTATGCAGAATATTTTTAAAACCATAGAAAGGAGGTGATTTTAACAAACGGGTTTTAATGAATATTGGTTTTAAGTTTCTGACACGAGACACGGACACGATTCACGTTAATTTAAAAAAGGAGGAAAAATTTATGTTAAGGAAAAGAGGACAAAAAGGTTTTACGTTGATTGAATTGTTAATCGTCATTGCTATCATTGGAATTTTGGCTGCCATAGCCATCCCAATGTATCAAGCCCAGACGGTTAAAGCAAGAATGACTGAAGTAACAAACGCTATGAGTAACATTTCTTCCGCAATTGCTGCCAAAATTCAAGAAGATGTTACCTGGCCGACAACGCCAATTAGCGCAGCAGACATAACAGGAATTCAAAATACCTTTGGTGTTGCGCTTGCTTCTATTAATAGGGCATCCGCTTGGAAAGTAGATATTGCAACTGGAGCAGGTCAAGCAGCAAAAGACACTGAAGTGGCTACAATCCAGGCTACATTCCTAAATTGTGGCAATCCGGTGGATGGTAAAGTTTTGGTTCTATATGGGGTTACAAAGGGGGATGGTTCTTTAACATGGGCTTGGAGAGGAGTCGGAGATTTCCCGGCAGCATACATACCAAGAAGGTAAAAAATTTTATTTTTGAAAGGGAAAGGTTTTACTGCCTTTCCCTTTTTTCTTATCAAATAACTGTAGTTTAGTAAAAATTTAAAACTCTTTGAAATTTAATATATTTTTTAACATAGTTTTACATTCCCGTGGAAAAGGGAGGCCAGTAAAATTAAGGTCTCTCCCCGATTAAATCAGGGGTTGGTTCGTAAGCATACGAAAATTTGCTAAACTCCATTAAATATGATATTTTAAAAAAAATTTTTAATGATTAAAGGTTGAATTCCTTTATACAAGTGGGCAAAAAGATTTCAATTAAAAAGGGATTGATTTACTTAAATGATAAAATCAAAAAAAGGAATTACACTTATTGAATTATTAATTGTAATAATCATTGTTGGGATCCTTGCTGCCATTGCCATTCCTGGATACAATGCCTATATGCAGAGAGCCCGCAGGGCTGATGCCAAGACTGCCCTCGAACAAATAAGGGCATCTCAAGAGGCATTTAGAGCAGAAAGGGGAAGATATGCTAATGATGCAGACGATGGAGGAAATGCACTGCTTCTTCTCCAGAATAGTTGGGGGGTTCCAACCAATCCAGTTGGAGATTATGTGATAAATTTTACATTGACAAACCGGAATTCTTTTACCGCCGAAGCAGCCCCAAACACTGCAAGGCAATTAAGTGATGGCAGTTTATTTATCAATAATAGTGGAACAAAATGGCCTGCTGAGAAATGGGCGAAATGATAAATTCATAGTGAAAAGTTGGAATAGTGGAAGAATAGAATGATTTAATAAAAATTAAATGTTTTTAGAGAAAATCTAAAGCAAGATAATGATTTATCTTGCTTTTTTTGTTTAAAGGGTATAATAAATTGTAATGGTAAAAATAAATGGCTGTGTTGAAATTTAAAACATTTGAGGCCTTGGAACAGTTTGAAAAAGATGGCAAAGGTATAAACTGGAATTTTAGACCCGATCAGGCTTATTTTAGAAAGGCTCTACGCTTTAAATTAAAAATTCCATTTCCCCCTGGGATTTACAAATTTAGAACTTTTGAAGAAGCTGAAATTTGGGAAAGGGAATGGTGGATCAAAGGTGGAGTTACAAAAAGAGATCATAAGGGTGTGTGAGGCCCTTAATAAAGAAGACGCAAAATATGTTGTAGTCGGAGGATGCGCTCTCATCCTTCATGGGTATTATAGGACAACTCATGATATTGACCTTCTCGTTGATTTAATAAGGAAACTGGAACAACACCCATAAGATGAAAGAGATATGAACCTTTCAATCGTCATTCCCATGTTTAATGAGGCAGAAAATGTGAAGGCAACCCTGAGCAGGGTTGAAGAGGCCATGAGTTCCTTTAATGGAACTTATGAAGTCATTGCAGTCAATGATGGAAGTCGGGATCAAACTCTTGAAATTTTAAAAGAGGTTGCCAAACAGAATGAAAATTTAAGAATAGTTTCCTATACGAGGAATATGGGCAGAGGAATGGCCCTTCGAAGGGGTTTTAAGGAATCAAAGGGGGATATTATTGTATCCATTGATGCAGATTTGAGTTACGATCCTAAATATATAATCGATTTTGTTGAAGTATTAAGACAAGAGACCGATATCGATTTAGTTCTCGCATCTCCCTATATGCCTGGGGGTGGGGTCAAAGGTGTGCCCTTTCTACGATTGTGGATCAGTAAATTAGGAAATAAAATCCTCAGGTTTGCAATGCCCAATCGGATTTATACCTCCACGAGCATCTTTCGTGCCTACAGAAAAAAGGTTCTCGATTCCCTTGAACTTGAATCCGATGGTAAGGAAATCCATCTTGAAATCCTTTCGAAAGCCATTGCCTTAGGATTCCGGGTCAAGGAAATCCCGCTAATCTTGATGGGTAGAGAGAAAGGAAAGTCGAAATTTAAGTTTAAAAAAACCGCTATCTCGCATTTGGTATTTTCAGTTTTTGAAAAACCAATGATGATTTTTGGAGGAATTGGTCTTTTGACCTTAGGGATTGGCATTCTGATTGGACTCTATATCGCTTACTTGAGGGTGTCTGGATCCCTAACCCCTGGAAGACCCCTGATTACCTTAGCTCTTTTATTGATCTTAGGAGGAATTCAAATTCTTTCTTTTGGATTTATCGCTATCCAGATTGTTTCCCTTCGAAGAGAAATCCTTCGCATCCAGAAGGAGAATCTTGAATTGAGAAAAGGAATTTTAAGCATAAGGCAGAGAGCAAAGGGTATGGAGTCTGACGACCGCTAAGGTTTAGATTTCAAGACCTCAGAATTTGGTCATTAACAGTTGAGATTGCTGATGAACTTTAAGTTATCCGTCCTGTTTTTGACAAATGCTTATCCTGACTTTGAATCCTCCTATCGGGGGATCTTTATCAAACAAATGGCAACTCTTCTAAGAGATAAGGGATATCAAATTGATGTGGTAACACCGAGGATTTACCGTAGAAGCCGACTTTTCGAAACCCAGGAGGGAATCAAGGTTTACCGATTCCCATTTTTTTCAGGGAACAAGCCCTTAATTCAATACAAAACGATTCCTTACCTTCGTCTTCTCCTCTATTTCATCTCTGGATCCCTTCTAACAATTTTTGTTGTTCTCAAATCCCGTTGTCGAATAATCCATATCCACTGGGCAATTCCAACAGGGTTGATAGGAGTTTTTGTCGGGAGATTGTTAATGAAACCAGTCATCGTCACTATTCATGGATCTGATTTAAGAATGGCAGTGGATAGGCGGGGACTGATTCAGAAACTGTTCCTTTATGTATGTAATAGGGCGAATCAACTCACCTGCGTTTCAGAAGCCCAGAGAAGAGAGATGAGGGATTTAGCACTTCGTGGAAAAGAGATATCCCTATTCCCTATGGGCGTAGATAATAAATTTTTAGAGATAGGTAAAAATAGAAAGAGAGGGGTAAAAGATAAGGTCCTTACTATCGTGAGCAATCGAAACTTATTGCCAATATATAATGTCTCCCTTTTAATCCGGGCAATCCCTTTAGTGATTCAAGAAGAACCAGGGGTGAGGTTTCTTATTGCTGGAGAAGGGCCGGAGAAGGAGAATTTGGAGAAAGAAGCGAAGGATTTAAATGTAACTTCATTTGTTCAATTCTTGGGTCGAATTCCCCATGATCAAATGCCTGAATTCCTTGGTAACTCAGATATATATGTGTCTACTTCTCTATATGATGGGACTTCTGTATCATTGCTTGAAGCAATGGCTACAGGTCTCTTCCCAGTGGTGACCAACATTTCATCAAACCAAGAATGGATTGAAGATGGTAAAAATGGATTTTTAATTCCTCCCCAAAACGAAGGCCTCCTTGCCAGAAGAATTATCGATGCCGTCCGCAATAAAGAATTAATGGCCAGTGCGAGTGAAAAAAATTTAAGTATTATAGAGAAAAAAGCCTTTTGGCAGAATCAGATTCAAGAGTTAAAGAAGGTCTATGAGAAGGTTTTATAATGAAAGTCCCATTGATTGATCTTAAAGCGCAGTATGAAACCATCCGTAAGGAAATTGATCTGGCTATTAAAAGTGTAATCCTCGATTCAGCATTTGTCGGTGGGAAATATCTAAAAAAATTCGAGAGAGAGTTTGCCCGCTTCTGTAGAACGAAGTATTGCATTGGGGTTGGGAATGGAACAGATGCCTTATATATTGCCCTTCGATCTTTGGGAATAGGGAAGGGTGACGAAGTTATCACAGTTGCCAACTCTTTTATTGCCACCTCTGAGGCAATCACAATGACAGGAGCAAAAGTGGTTTTTGTCGATTGTGACTCAGAAACTTACACCATTGATGTCGAAAAGGTCAAATCAGTCATCGGTCCACATACAAAGGCGATTATACCTGTCCATCTCTATGGTCATCCTGCAGATATGATAGCCCTTAAGAAGTTAGCCCAAGAGAAAGGTCTCTATCTAATTGAAGACGCCTGTCAGGCTCATGGTGCAAAGATCAATGGCAAAAGGGTTGGCAGCCTTGGGGATCTTGCTTGTTTTAGTTTTTATCCTGCTAAAAATCTTGGTGCCTACGGAGATGGTGGAGCCATTGTGACAAATAATAAAGATTTAGCCATAAAATGCAGAAAGATTTCTGACCATGGTCGGCTAAAAAAGTATGAACATGAATTTGAAGGAATAAACAGCAGGCTCGATGGAATACAATCAGCCATTCTCAGCGTAAAACTTAAATATCTTGAAAAATGGACAGAGAAACGACGCTTCATTGCTCACCTTTATAATGGACTTTTGAAAGATTCCGGAGTAATTACTCCAAGAGAGAAGAACGGGGTAAGACATGTCTATCATCTCTATGTGGTAAGGGTGAAGAATCGTGATGCTGTACAAGCCCGATTAACAAAGAAAGGAATTACAACAGGAATCCATTATCCCACTGCCTTACCCAGCCTTCCTGCTTATAGATATTTGGGGTATTCATCGAAAGACTTTCCCATTGCTACCGCATTATCTAAGGAAATTCTGAGTTTACCCATCTATCCTGAAATGAGAAAGGAAAAGGTGGAATATGTTTGTTATCATTTAAAAGAGGCAGTTAGAAAATAAGGAATTAGTTGTAATTATTAATGATTTCACAGATTGAGATATATAAAATTTCGTGGTTGGAGCCTTAAATCTGATATGTAACTTTTGAACAAAGTCAAAGATTCTTTAAGAGTATGGAATTAGATTATTTAGAAATCTTTAGAGAATTTAATAAACTTGAAATAGATTATTTGGTGGTGGGAGGCCTGGCAGTAAATTTATTCGGCATCCCGAGATTAACCTATGATATCGATCTTATGATTCAACTTGAAACCGAAAACATCCTAAAAATGGTTTCAAAACTGACTCAATGGGGATATAAACCAAAAATTCCGGTTGATCCTTTGGAGCTTGCGGATCCATCGAAAAGGCATTTATGGATTTACGAAAAGGGAATGAAGGCATTTAATTTCTTTAGCGAAAGCCAGCCCGTGGGAGAAATTGACATCATCATTAACTCCCCAATTTCTTATGAGAGGTTGAAAGAAAGGGCTGTAAGGATTCATTTAAAGGAAATTACGATTCCTGTTGTCTCGATACATGACCTTATCGAATTAAAACTTCGTGCAGGGAGAAAGCAGGATCTCTCAGATGTTGAGTATCTCAAAATCATCATAGAAAAATAATGGAAGAAAAAAAAGGCTTCTCTTATATCTTGACAAAAGAACAAATAGAGGAATATCGTTTTTGGCCGATAGAACGCCGCCTGAAATGGCTCTTTTTTGCCAACAAGATGAGAAAGTATCTTCCACAAAATATAATCGAAATCCAGGAAGCCTTCAGACAAGGGAAGATATGAAAAGATGGCAAAGTTGTGAGGCTAAGGCTATAAAGCCGGTTTGAGTAAATGAAAATGTATGAAGTTGTGGCAGTCGAGCGAAAACCATCACCTGATCCATATACAAAAGCGGCCTCCTCGCCTGCTGACTTATTACTTTTCTATATTCCCGGCTCCCTTATGGCATGAAGATTGCTACATATTAATTGAGGTGTATTTTTAACATATTTAATATAAAATTCGTTTATAGCCTTTAAATTCAACTACTTATCTCGATTTTTATTTTTTTTAAATTTTACGTTCAAAGCTTGAACGATGATCAAAAAAGGCAAATCGGTTCATATAACTGAAAGGTGGGGTTATTGGTAGGTAGACTAAATGAAGATATACCTTAACTGGAAAAATATTTAACATTACCCGTTAACTTTATGTCGGTTCACAGTTAATATGGAAAGACCCAGCATCTTTAATCCTTCAGACGAAATTAGAGACCTCCACCTTCTCGAGGAATTGGAAAGGAATCCTGTTATTTCTCAGCGTGAATTGTCCTTTAATTTACAAAAGTTGACAAATAAGAATGCCGAATAGCATAAATGATAACAAATGACACGAATGAATGATGATTAGTGTTAATGTTAAGGGGATTGAGCCATAAATTTGGAATTGCTTTGGGAGTGACGAATGCGTGTCTAAAGAGGATGGTTCGGAAAGGATGGATTCGGATTCGGGATTTAAATCCTCGAAAGATCGGCTATTACTTAACCCCAAAAGGGATGATCGAGAAAGGAAGGTTAACCCTCAACTTAATTACCTTCAGGGTTCAACATTATTCGGAATTGAAAAAGATTATTGGAAACAGACTCTTAGAAATGCAAAACAAAGGACTAAAGCGGATCGTCTTTTATGGAATCAGCGACGAGATGGAGGTAGCATATATCACACTTCAGGGAGTAAACCTGAAGTTGGTCGGGATTGTCGAGGATGATGAGAAATTTGTTCCTAAAATCATTTTTGGATATGAGGTTGAACCCGTAAGTCGAGTTAATGAACTTAAGCCAGATTGCGTATTGCTCACTTCCTTGACGGAGAATGGAAAAAAAAGAGAGAAATTGGAAAAGATTTTCGGTCCAAAATCGATCTATATTAAAGATATCTGTTTATAAGGGAGCCACGAAGGAGAAGGGGATTTAGGTTAAGGATAGGAAGCCCGTTTGGTTAGTTGGTGAAGGTTAAGTGATTTATTAGAAAACCATCACCATTAACCATTAGACTAAACCGGCCTCCCCGCCTACAGGCAGGCAGGCTTGCCCTAAACTTAACCAAAGGACTTTTTTAGGGTAATATGAAAATACTCACTGCAATGTATACCATAAGAAAGGGTGGAGCCTACGACAGGTTCGTAATGATGGTCGAAGCCTTGCTCGAACGAGGGGTGGAGGTTCATTGTCTGTCTCTTTCCCCCATGCCAATAGACCACCCACGTTTTCATTCGCATAGGGTGTTTTTCCCTGGGGCAAGACCTGATGGCGCTATGGCGAAGGGAGCGTTGCTTTTGTTTTTTCCGTGGGTCTCTCTTCTCCTTGGATGGCGTCAAAGGATCAATGTTTTCATTGCCTTTGGGATTCTTTACGCCTTCCTCTTTGCGCTGGCAAAATGCACACTCCGAAGTCCCATGGTCACCTTTGTTCGAGGCGATTTCATCACTGCGTTTCGGGAAATCCCCATACTGCCTCTTTCTAAATGGATAATTCGGGTAATGAGTTATGTTGGACTTTTAGCTTCCGATCGAGTTGCCGTGGTAAACGAAGCCTTGGGAAGAGCCGTTCGAGACATCCTCGGGACAAAAAAAGAGGGCCGAGTGATCTTACTCCCGAACAATGTGCTATCCTTGAGTGGAGAAGTGTTGGACCGAGGGACGATCCGGAGGCGATATGGCATCCCAGAGGCTGCAAAGGTATTGATAACAGCAGGGATACTGAACCGAGGAAAGAACATCGAAATTTTATTGAGAGCGCTTCGAATACTTGATAGTAACGAACTCCTACTCATCGTCGCTGGCGATGGTCCAAGCAGGGCAACCCTTGAAGAGATGGCAAGAAAATGGGAACTGGGGAACCGGGTCTTTTTTCTTGGTTGGCTTTCCCAAAGGGAATTATGGTCCCTTTTTTCTGCCTCCGACCTTTATGTACATCCTTCGGAAGGCGAAGGCATGCCGAATGCAATGCTTGAAGCATTGGGTTCAGGTTTGCCTTGCATCGGCAGTAAGGTGCCTGGGGTTGTCGATATTCTTAGGGACGAGGAACTCTTGTTCAAGCCATCAGATGAACAAGCATTGGCCGAAAGAATAGCTCACATTTTGTCAACCTCCGATTCTTATGTTGCTGTCAAGAATCAGTGTGAGGAGAGGGCGAAAAGGTTCGCTTTCGATTGGAAGGATAAGGTTTCTCAAATTGTAACTCAAGGGTTTTCTCTGGAAGGGGTGACTTGATATGCCGGAATGGATAACAACGTATGAACCCGATAATTGCCTTCGCAAGGGGTACCGAACTATTCTCAGTGATATCCTCGCTGAAATCTATAAGAATAAGTGGTTGACATACCAATTGCTTAAGAGGGATTTTTTATCGACGTATAAGCAATCCTTTTTGGGGATTCTCTGGGCCATCATTATGCCGCTCGCCACCATAGCCATTTTTATCGTGTTAAACCGATCGGGCATCCTCAACATAGGCGACATTGGGGTACCCTACACAATTTACGCCTTGTTAGGAATTGCATTTTGGCAATTGTTTGCCAATGGGCTGGTGGCTTGTTCCAATTCTTTAGTCAACGCGGGCCCTATGATCTTGAAGATAAACTTCTCAAAGAAATCCCTTGTCATTGCCGCTATTGGCAAAGCCCTCGTGCCATTTATCGTTCACATGGTGATGATTTGTATACTGTTTATCGGCTACGGAAGGACTCCGAGCATTTTAGGGCTACTGGCCCCTGTTTTGGTTGTGCCTTTGATTCTTTTTACCATCGGATTAGGGTTTTTTACATCCCTTTTGAACGGGGTCGTGAGAGATGTCGGAAACATGATTTCAATCCTCTTGATGTTCTTAATGTTTTTCACTCCCGTGCTATACGCAAAGCCTCGAAGTGGTCTTTTAGCCGTCTTAACAGAATATAACCCCCTTTACTATTTGGTTGCCATTCCTCGGGATCTTGTATTGAAAGGAGTCTTTTCCGAATGGCAAGTGTATGCCATCGTATCCTTTGGCTCGATTCTCTTATTTTTGGTATGTTTGCTTGGATTTCATCTCACTGAAACCCGAGTCGCTGAGCGAATTTGATATGAATAATGACGTGGTTATCAGCGTTGAGCATGTTTCAAAAAAATACTGTAAGTCTCTCAAGCGATCGATGCTTTACGGCATGATGGATATCGGCCGAAACATCCTTGGCAGAAGCTCCAGACCCGACGTATTGCGAAAGGACGAGTTTTGGGCACTCGACGATGTTTCTTTCGAGGTCAAAAAGGGAGAGACATTAGGAATTATAGGTCCAAACGGATCTGGTAAAACAACACTTCTTAAACTTTTAAATGGTATTTTCTGGCCAGATAAAGGCAAAATCACAATCAAAGGTAAAGTGGGAGCACTTATAGAATTAGGAGCAGGATTTCACCCGATGCTGACAGGCAGGGAAAATATTTACATCAATGCAGCGATATTAGGGATGACAAAGAAGGAAGTGGAAGACAAATTGGATGAGATTATCAATTTTGCCGGTATAGGTGATTTTATCGATACGCCAGTCAAATATTATTCAAGCGGGATGTTTGTTAGATTAGGTTTCGCTATTGCAGTGCATTGTGAACCAGATATTTTATTAGTGGATGAAGTGTTGGCGGTGGGAGATACTTCGTTTAGAAGAAGTTGTTTTGAAAAATTGAACGCTCTTAGAAATAAAGGGATGCCATGGGTTATTGTTTCGCATGATCTTGGGACCATCCGGAACCAGGCTGACCGGGCTATTTTTTTAAAAAACGGGAGGATTGAAAAAATAGGTAACACCAACGACGTAATATCAAGTTATCTTTATTCAATTTCCGAGGACAAATATCACAGGATAAACGAAGGTCGGCATGGAGTAGAGGGGGGGGCGAGAGACCTTGCTGGAGTGAATATTACAAAGGTGACCTTATTAGATGAAAACCTAACAGAAAAAGAGGAGTTTCAGACGGGCCAGCCATTGGTCATCAAAATTGATTATTTTGCACACGTCCGGGCGGAGCAGCCTGTCTTCGGTGTAGCAATCCATGGCTATGACAATATTTGTTATTCAGGCACAAATACAAGAATAAGTGGGTATGAAATTGAAAACATAGAGGGACCTGGGGGTATTTTTTTTAAACTTCATAGCTTATCATTATATCCCGGCCTTTACAGTATTAGGGTTGCGATCCACGACAAGAATATGGGCATATACGACGACCGCAGAAATATTGCTTGTTTGAAGGTTAAGGAAGGGAACTTTGGCGCAGGTATGTTTTATATGCCTCACTGTTGGAGTTTGATTAGTGCAGATAGAAGATGTGGACTTTGATTTACTTTGTGTGACGCCTGATAGCCGCATTCTTGATGTGGGTTGTGGACGTGGATCAGTCCTTCTGCGCTTGTGGGAAAACAAGCTTCTCGCAGTTGGAATCGATATAGGCAAAAATTATTTGGACCAAATTAGGATTCGTCATTCTTTAGGGTCGGGAGGTTCACTTCTTCAATGCTCTGCAGAACACTTATGTTTTAAACCGAAGACGTTCGATATCATCATATGCAGAGAGGTTATGGAGCACTTGTTGAATCCCTTGGAAGCCTTGCATGAGTTCAGAAAGGTTATTAAACCCAACGGCCGTTTGTGTATAACGATACCTTATTATATAACCGAATACCTTTTTAACAAATTAAATCCGTCCTGGTTGTCGATATCTCAGCATAGAACTGTATTTTCATTGAACAAAATAAAAGCAATGATTGAGCAGTCGAATTTCGATCTCATTAAAATTAAAAGGGAACGTTTTTTCTATACCTATTTTTGGTTTTTCCATTGCTTATTCAGGACGCCGCATGACGGAACTGGACGCCCCTCTCACAATTTCTGGTTAACCAAGATACTGTTTGCATTTTGGGGTCTCTTTAAGTCGTATAGGATTTGTCAAACTGTCATAAGGGTGTGTAACCAGGTTTTACCAAAGAGTATATATATTTACTGTGAGGCGTCGAACAGGCTAAGTAACCAAGATCATGAATAAAAGGCTTAGGGTACTGCTCATCCCAGATCGAATGCAGTGGGTCTTAGGAACCATTGCGAAAAATATTGTCAAATATCATCCGCAATTCGATTTTACAGTATTATCGCAAGGAGTTATAGAAAAATACCCAAGCAAATTCAACGGTATTTCCGCAAGCTATGATCTTATACATTATTTGAGCCCTCATGCATATCTGTCAGTTTCAAGAATTGTTGGAAATGAGGCATGCGTTGTTACCACAATTCATCATGTCGTTGATTGGAGTAAAATCGAGATAAATACTCAGAGTGATGCGATCATGGTGGTCTCTAACGAATGGAAGAAATACCTTATAAGTAAGGGTGTCTTAGAGTCAAAAATTACCGTTGTTTCTTCTGGTGTGGACACCGATCTCTTTAAACCCGTTGAGGAAAGAGAGAGGATACGAATAAGAAATAAGTTGAATATAGCTCCGCATTTATTTCTGATAGGTTTTTTTGCCAAGTCAACCAGCAACGATTCAAATAGAAAAGGGGTTGATATTTTTTTATCTGCCATTGGATCGCTCAAGGGAGTTTACAATAGCATAGCTGTTTTGATCGTCGGGCCTGGATGGGATAGTCTAATTAAAGAGTTCCGTAATTTTAGAGTCCAAACAGCCTACGTACGGTTTGCGCCTGAGAGAGATATGCCAAAGCTTTTTGGTTCCCTTGATTGCTATTGGATCACCTCAAGGATTGAGGGAGGGCCAATTACACTTTTGGAAGCAATGAGTTGTGGGATTCCTGTTATCACGACTTCAGTCGGTATTGCAAAAGATATTGTCAACCATGGGGAAAATGCATTTGTCGTTCCCCAAAATGATTCTGATGGATTTGTAAAAACAAGTCTAGAGCTAATCTTTTCAAGGGCCCTCAGAGGTCGAATTGGGGCAGAGGCAAGAAATACAATATTAAATGGGTATCAATGGTGCCAATCCTTGAGAACAATTCCTCTACTTTATAATAGTGCCCTTAGGGAATCCAAGGGACACAAAGACAGATCGAACAAATTAACGGAGAGGGCAGATGAATACGAGAAAATCAATAGCAACCTGAAAATAGAAGAGGAATTGGTCTGGGCAGATGAGATAGCAAAAATGGGGGCTAAAGGCGCAGCCTTTAAAATAATCCTCTTCTTGTGTTTTTCCCATCCGATATATGCGAATGCTTGGAAAGCATTGATCAAGATTTTGCTAAAACGGTAAGCATAACCTGTAGGAATAGGGCATTGTAATGAATATTTGTTTTACTACCCCTCAAATCCGTTTTGAAAGTTCTTCTCCCGCAAACGGAAAAAGCCGAGGTGCAAGATTAGGGCCCCCGATGTCGTTCGTCGGGTCTGCCCAGCATGAGAAGGATGGAGGAAAGGACCGTAGGAAAGTTATATATCTGCAAGGCTTTCAACTAAGTTCCAGAATTATAATGCATCTTGCAATGTCCGTTTTGCCTGACGGGATCAAAAGGAATTTAGGGAAAGCAACGGTGTCTCATGGGAAATAGTCCCCCACTCAAGGTTTCAATTATTATGCCCGTTTACAACCGGGAGAAATATTTGTCGAAAGCGATCGAGAGCATCTTAACCCAAACCTTTGAAGATTTTGAATTCCTGATTATCAACGATGGATCAACAGACGGAACGCCGGAGATCCTAGGCCGATATCAGGATCCGCGGATAAGAATTATAGAAAACAGAGAAAATATAGGCTTAACGAAATCATTGAATAGGGGATTGGAAGAATCAAGAGGCAGATACATCGCGCGGCAAGATGCGGACGACATTTCAAATACATCCCGCATCGAGAAACAAGTCCGTGCGTTTGAGGAAGATCCTGCGTTAGGTTTAGTGGGTAGTTTTTTCAATATCATTGACGAGAGGGATCGAACCCTCAGAACAGTCATCCTGCCTATGGAAGATAAAGAGATTCGCGGGTCCATTTTGGATCACAATCCTTTCTGCCATGGGTCAACTATGTTTCGAAAGGAGGCGATCCAAAAGGTGGGTGGCTACAGAGAATTTTTCAAGTATGCTCAGGATTACGACCTGTGGTTAAGGGTTTCGGAACACTATCGCGTCGGAAATATCGGTGAGGTATTGTATGGTTGGAGAAGAGATAAGGATTCCATCTCCGACAGAAAGCGTATCGAACAGTATCAGTATGCAATGGTCGCCATTGCGCAGGCGGCCATAAGAAAAAAAGGCACCCAGGATGACATTGACCGAGGTTTCCTTCCTGTCCCCCCAAAAGTAAGGGACTTGCCGAAAGGCTTAAAGCAACAATTAATCAATTATCATCTGAGCAATATGGTGGATTCAATCAAAACATTTAAGATTGCGGAAGCATTGGTGGAATCTGGATATTATATCAAGACAAGGCTCATGTTGATATGACAGAAATAAGGCTTATCGATTAATGCGTCTTAACCAATGAACCCGAGCGTAAGCATCATCATTGCCACGTACAATTTTGAGAAGTTTCTTAAAGAGACGATTGAATCTGTTTTCCGGCAGACGTTTCAGGATTGGGAGTTGATCATTGTGGACGATGGATCAACTGATAAAACCTCTGAGATTGTAAAACCTTATCTTTTGGATAAGCGAGTACGTTATATTTTTCAGCCGAACAAGGGATTGCCTGCTGCAAGGAATGTGGGATTGGGCGCGTCTTCGGGAAAATACATTCAGTTTCTGGACGCAGACGACTTAATTCATCCAGAAAAACTGAAGAAACAAGCTCAGTTCCTTGATACCCACCCAGAGATAGACGGCGTCATTTGCCAACACCGATTTTTTAAGACAAATGTTTCTAACAGCACGATGTCACACGGATTTTCCAAGAAGAGAAATGACATTAAAAGAGAACTACTCAAAGGCAATTTTATTGTGGTCAATGCTCCGCTTGTGAGAAAGAGTGCAGTTGAGCGTGTGGGGAGGTTTGATGAAAGCCTGACCTCAACAGAGGATTGGGACTTATGGTTAAGACTCTCTTTGTCCGGGAGTGTTTTCGAACCTTTGGAAGAAGAACTGGCTTATGTGAGGCTCCATGAGAGTCGAATGACTTGCAATACCGCAAACCTTTACGTTGGAAGATATAAGGTTATTAAGAGAACGTTGAAACTTATCCCCAAAACATCTCCGTATTGGAAACAGGCAAGAGATTGCTATGTAAGAAGCAAGCTCGCTTTGGCCAGAATCTATGCAGGACGAGGGGAGATGAAGAAGGCAGGAATTGTGTTAGGAGAAGAACCCCGGTGCTTCAGCCTAAGGGGCGTCATGGAATTCCTGATGGAGAGCACCTCTGATCTAAGACCGAAAATGCATCTCTTTTCTTCCCCTCATGAATAGGAAAGTGAAATGGCCATGCTAAGGAGAAGATCGTTGCCTTTTTTACAGATTGGAATGACGTATTATTCGGAATGAGTTCATGTCAGCTCGAAAACATTCTCTTAAAGTATTTTTATGTTTTGCGGGAATATCCGGGATTGGCTTTCACAGCTATGGCAAAGGCATGGATCAGTCCTGGATCAGCCATGGACTCTGTAGCATTAGTGCCTATGCTAAAAAAGAGGGGTATCCTGTCGAACTAATCGATCTGCGGTGCTTGAAAAATTGGGCAGAATTTAAGGAGATCATTTCAGGAAACAAACCGGATGTCGTGGGAGTAGGGATGATGAGCGTTGACTACAATCCTGCCATGGAGGCCATCAGGCTCATCAAGAAGACTTCACCCAAGACAATCACAGTCGTCGGAGGACCCCATCCAAGCCTCATGCTTTCAGAGGTGGAGAAAGAGAGAAAGATCGATCACATCATCACAGGCGAGGGCGAGATCTCCTTTGTGGAATTATTGAAAGATATTGAGGAAGGGCGACGCTCTCCGAGGGTCATCCGAGGAATCGTCCCGGAGGATCTCGATCAACTCCCCTTCATCGACCGGGAGCTTTTCAAGGATCTCGAGTATCCGCTTGTGGTCGAGGGGTTTGATCGTCCTTTCGTCAGTCTCATTGCAGGGCGAGGCTGCAAATTCAACTGTAGTTTTTGCCAGCCTGCGGAGAGAATCCTTTTCGGAAGGCAGGTGAGGCGGCGAACCCCAGGCAATGTAATTGAAGAATTGAAACAGCTGAGAAAGCGATACCATTTCAAGAGCATGATGATCCACGACGACTGTATTACTGAAGATGAACCCTGGGTGGTGGAGTTTTGTTGGCAATACAAAGCAAATGGTTTCAACCAGCCATTTGCCTGCCAGAGCCGAGCCGATATTATTTGCCGGAACGAAGAGATGGTGGCACTCATGAAAGAGGCTGGTCTCAGCCTCTTGTTCATCGGATTCGAAAGTGGAAATCAGCGAGTCCTCAATTTTCTTAGAAAAGGAACGAAGGTTGAAGATAATTACCGAGCAGCGGAAATATGTCGGAAATACGGCATAAAAATATGGGCGAACTATATGATGGGAATCCCAACCGAGACCAAGGAAGAAGTGATGGACACGGTGAGGATGATCCAGGCCATCAAACCCGACCATTACAGCCCTGCTTTTTTCACGCCTCACCCGGGTAGCGATCTGTTTTCTTATTGCGAGGAACATGGGCTTTCCCTCATTCAGAGCCACGACAGTTATAGAAGAAACCCGACAGAGGGGAAAATTAAGGGGATTGATTATGAGTTTCTGCGAAAGGTACTTTGGAAGTCCATGGGGATAGAGGAATCGGTTCTGAGCCAGAGCTGGATCTGGAGACTGAAAGCCCGGCTAGCCCCATTTTTTATAAGACATCCCAGAATGCTAAAAATGGTCAGGAAGCTGATGACTCGTTGTGGGTTTGGAGGACTATTGGTAAAACACTAAAAGCATGTTATCAAGAGTGAATAGGATCTTCGGGATTATGGAGCCATTGATTTCAGTTCTGACACCAACGTTTAATCATGGGAAATACATCCAGACTTGTATCCAGAGTTTGCTCTACCAGACCCATCCCTATTGGGAAATGATCATCATTGATGATGGATCGACGGACGAGACGCCGGATATCGTGGCTGGATATAAAGATCCAAGAATCCGCTATCTCCGAATGGAACATCAAGGTATCGATCACCTCGGAGAAATTTATAACCATGCCCTTCAGATATCCAGGGGAGAATTAATAATGATTCTGGAGGGAGATGATTATATTCCCCCAAATCGGATTGAACTTCAACTCCCTTCATTTAAGGAGCCTGAGGTAGTTCTTAGTCATGGGAAATATGCATATGTGTTTGATCGTAGGATGATGCTCTATCCAACTCCTTTTAAAATAGATATACTGAATAATCGCCCCATTGGTTCAGCTTTAAAAGCCTTTTTGCAAGGATTTAACCCAATTGGATCTCAAAGCGTCATGATACGAAAATCGGCTCTTCTTGAAATTGGCGGTTTTACACAGCCAAAATATTTGCCCTTAGTAGATTATCCAACATGGATGAAATTGGCCCTGAAGGGGACGTTTGATTATATTCCAGAATTGTTAGGTTATTGGAGAAGGCATCCTCAATCGATCACCATCAATCGAAATGAAGAAATCTTTAATGCCTTTCTTAAATACTGTGACGATTTTATTGAAATTTATGGTGAAGATTTGGCCCGACTTGGTTTATCTGAGTTTATACGTAACCGTGGAGCCATTGCATATCTTTCACTTGCATGGATTTACCTTGCCTCAGGAGATTGGACAAAAGCAGTTGATTATGGGAAAAGGAGTTGGGCTTCGAGAAAAGGAGTAAGTTCGTCCTTTAAAATAAAAATGATTATTGGATTAATCGGTGCATATCTTCATACCAATCTCCCCAAATATTTCAAGAAATTGAATCAATGGTTATATCAAAAAGGACCAGTAATAGACAAAATGGTCCTTGAAGGATAAAAAAGGGGGAAACATTGAACCATAAGATTGTATGTCCTGTTTGCAAAAAAGATGAGGCGGTGAAACTGTTTGAAAAGGAGGGATGGATTTTTGTCCAATGTAAAGAAGACCAGCTCGTTTACATAAATCCCCAACCAGACAAGGAAGAATTAAAGAAGATCTACAATACCTATGGAAAGGAGATTTTCTTAAATCCGGAGTTGATTTCTATTTGTTGGGATTATCCGGACTATCGAAAACGCTTCCTCGACTATCGTCTCACAAATCGATTGTTGGAGATCGGGGTTGCTACAGGAGGATTCCTTGAATGGTGTCGTAAAGATGGTTGGGACACTTATGGCGTTGAATTAAGTGCTCCTTCTTCATTATTTGCACGTGAGCAAAAGGGCCTAAATGTAGTTACAGGTTCCCTCCATGAGGCAGGTTACCCTAATGAATTTTTTGATATTGCCGTTGCGTGGCAAACGATTGAACATATTACAAACCCCCGAGAAATTGCAGAAGAAGTATATCGAATTCTTCGTCCTGGAGGTTTTTTTGTTCTATCCGTCCCTTGCTGGGAGGGATTAAGCATTCGTTTGCTTGGAAAGAGGTATCGATATATTGGTAGAGACCACCTGTTCTATTTTTCCCCACGAAATATGGAGCGTATGCTTCGTGGGGTAGGATTTTCAAAAGTGGTTACTAAAACAGGTGGTTTCAATCCGATCTCCTGGTACCAAGACGCAACCGCGAAGATTATGAGATCTCAGAAGAATCTGGCTGAAAAGGTTCAAAGGATGAATTCTTTAGTAATCCGGTTTAGGACAACCCCTTTCCTTAAAGGTGTACATCGAATCTATTACAAAATAATTGAAGCTCTTAATCTGGGTGATACCCTCTTTGCAGAAGCACTAAAAGAGTAAGGGCTATTCAGGCAATTGGTTAGGAGGTTAGGATTTAAGAAAATACAGTTTTTAATAGAATAAATAACAAAACAATCTATGTGCGGAATTGTTGGAGAGATAGAATTCAATACAGGTGTAAAGGCTGAGACGATCAAGAGAATGTGTGACGTTTTGGCATATCGTGGGCCAGATGATGAAGGGATGGTACTTATTGAAAAGAACAGCTGTTTAGAAATAGAAAAATCAATGTTACCCCTGAAAGAGAATGGTTTTGAGGTAGGATTAGGACATAGAAGATTATCCATCATTGATCTCTCAAAGGCAGGTCATCAGCCCATGACCAATGAAGATAGAACTTTATGGATTGTCTATAATGGGGAAATCTACAATTTCCAGGAGATCAGAAGTCATTTAAAGAAGAGAGGTCACCTTTTTAAATCAAGATCAGATACAGAGGTTATTCTTCATGCTTATGAAGAGTGGGGGGTTGACTGTCTTCAATATTTTCGGGGAATGTTTGCCTTTGGGTTATGGGATAACCGCCAAAAGAGACTTTTTCTGGCCCGTGACCGTTTAGGAAAAAAGCCTTTAGTTTATTCTTGTCAAAATGGACGATTTGCCTTTGCTTCAGAAATAAAGGCGCTTCTCCAAATTCCATGGGTTGAGAGAACCATCAACCCCTCTGCTATCCATTACTATCTGACTTATCAATATATTCCTTCTCCAGAATCTATTTTCAGAGGGATAATGAAACTTCCCCCCGCCCATTATCTTCTTTACGATTCCAATGGGAACCTTAAGATAGAAGGCTATTGGAGGCTCAATTGCAATTTTCAGAGGAAAAAAAGGATAGATGATGAGACGGTCTGCGAAATTATACGGGAAAAGCTCGAGGAATCGGTGAAGCTTCGATTGATCAGTGATGTCCCTCTGGGTGCTTTTCTAAGCGGGGGCATAGATTCGAGTCTCGTCGTTGGGCTTATGGCAAAAAATAGAGGGTCTCCTGTTAAAACCTTTTCAATAGGTTTTGAAGAAAAAGAATTTAACGAACTCAATTTCGCAAAAATTCTCTCGAATCACTTCGGCACAGATCATCATGAGTTTATTGTCAAGCCAGACGCCATTGAGATTCTCCCCAAATTAGTCTGGCATTATAATGAACCTTTTGCTGACTCGTCGTCTATACCCACCTATTATATTTCTCAGTTGACAAAAGAATATGTAAAAGTAGTTCTCACGGGTGATGCAGGAGATGAAAACTTTGCTGGTTATCCCAGATATCGCCGAAGTAAATATGTTTTGTGGTTCACAAAGTTACCAAATGTCATTAGGAAAGACTTAATGGTGAAAACCCTGCAGGGTTTATCCCGCTCCCCTTGGAAGCGAAAACCCATCTATCGCCTGAGAGATTTTGTTGAGATGTTATCCCCTCACCAAGGGCAGAACTACTATGAACAGATTAGGGTTTTTAGCGAAAAAGAAAAAAGAGAACTTTATTCAAATGAATTTTTTGACCAAATTGTTGATACTAATGCAATAGATTACTTAATAAAAAAATATGAGGAAGCAGGTTTAGAAAACCCATTAGAGAGGCTACTTTACCTTGATATGGTAACCTACCTCCCAGAAGACTTACTGGTAAAAGTGGATATTGCCACCATGGCCAATTCCGTCGAAGCCAGAATCCCTTTTCTTGATCATCAATTTATCGAAACGATGGCCGAAATACCCTTTGAATTTAAACTAAGAGGGTTAAAATTAAAATTTATATTAAAAAAGGCCTTCTCTGACTTTTTACCAGATTCCATTCTAAAAAGGAGGAAAATGGGGTTTGGTGTTCCCCTTCAAAGATGGTTCCGAAAGGAACTAAAAAAATACACCTATGAAATTCTTCTCGATGGTAAAACAATTGGCCGTGGTTATTTTAATCGAGAGGCGATTGAAAGATTATTAAACGATCATATTTTTTTGCGATATGACAACTCTGCAAAGATATGGGCCCTCCTTTTTTTAGAGATATGGTTCAGGGTCTTTGTCGATAATGAAGGAATTTAGATTCCAATGAAAAATAACTCTCAAACATCATCCCGACATTCTACCGATAGAACCTCTTGGACTATTCTCATTGTTTTTACTTTAGGGGTTTTAATTTTTTTGATTTATTTCAATTCTCTTAGAAATCATTTTACCAACTGGGATGATGGAATGATTTATCAGAATTCCACAATTAGAAATTTAAATTGGATGGGGATAAAGAGGATATTCAAATATGAAAAAGGGAACACTTATCAACCCATTCGAATGCTTAGTTATGCTGTGGACTATCATTTCTGGAAATTAAATCCAATGGGTTATCGAATAACAAATATTATTTTTTATATACTGACTTGTTTTATGGTATTCCTCACAACTAAACTGCTTTCAAAATATTTAAGAGAAGGTTCTGATGAACCCTCTCATGAAAGGGTTGCCCTGTTTGGCTCATTTCTTTTTGCAGCACATCCGGTACATGTAGAGGCCGTGACCTGGCTTGCGGCCCGTAAAGAAGTGCTTCAAGGTTTCTTCTTCTTTTTGGCTTTCTATCTCTATCTGAGAGGAAGGGAAGAAGGAGGTCGTCGAAAATTTTTCTATCTCAGTCTGGTTCTCTTCACAATCCTTCTTGCCTCTCTCTCAAAACCCTCTGCGGTTGTCTTTCCAGGGGTTATTCTATTTTTTGAAATTGCCTATCGAAAAAACGAGTGGGTGGATTTTATCAAGAGACACTGGCTCTTTTTCCTTATCTCTTCTGTTATCTCTGCGATATTTATTTTTATCCTAATCAAAGTGATGTTTGAAGCAGGTGGGTTTAAACCTTATCGTGGGGGAAACTTCTTCAACAATTTTTTGATCAGTTTTTATGCCTTTCTTTACAACATCAAACTCCTCGCCTTAACAATCAATTATTCAGCCTCTTACACCATACCAATGCCCAACCCCATTATGGGTCTTAGAACCATTGTCTTCATTGGAGCCTTCTTCTTAATGGCTGGACTAAGCCTCTGGTCTCTTAGAAAGACGAAGGTCTTCTTTTTCTCTTTCTTTTTCTTTTTCGTTACGTTGCTTCCCTATCTTAACATCCTCCCTATCAGCACCCTTCTTGCAGACCGATATGTCTTTATTGCCTCATTCTCATACTGTTTCCTTTTGGGAATTGCCTTTAATAAACTTTATGAATTAAGAGATCAGAGATTTTCTAAAGATTTCCCAAGGCTTCTTACCACTGCACTCTTTATCTGTCTACTGATAGGATATTCCTTTATGACCTATAAACAGAATAGGGTTTGGGAAAATAGTTACACGCTCTGGGCAGATGCCGTGGAGAAAGCCCCTGAGAGCAATACAGCCAATGCCATGATGGGGGTCGTCTATATGGAATTGGGGATGGATGAAGAGGCGGTTGGATATCTCGAGAAGGCAGTCCAAATTCTTCCTTATGATTATCTCTCAAGAAACAATCTTGGAATCGTTTATGAACGATTAAATCAACCTCAAAGGGCGTTGGAAGAGTTTCTGAAGGCTATCTGGCTAAGGCCTGATGATGAGACCATTCAACTCAACCTTTCCCTCTTTTATCAAAGGCAGAAGGCCTATGAGAAGGCAGAGGAGATCTTAAAGACGATATTATTAAGAAGAGAAAAGGATGCTATCCTCCACTTTCGCTTGGGAGTGCTTTATAAAGAGGCAGGTCGATATCAAGAGGCGATTTCAGAGATAGAAAGGTCGATGAATTTGGCCCCTAATGTGGTCAATCCCTATGAGGAGCTTGGTGATATTTACCTGAGCAGGTTGAACGACAAGAAAACGGCCAAGTACTATTATTCAAAAGGGGTTGAGGCGGCTAAAAAATCGTCACCGAGGGTGGAGGGTCTCAGATGGATGATCCAGGATTTGGAATGCCATTAATAAACGATGAAGGATGGACGATAACGCTCATCTCAATAAAAAATTTAAAGAGTTATTTTAAGAGGCTAATGAACTGGGAGCACAATCGATCGCATTTGAAGGTAAAGTCCGTAAACAAAGGATTCGGCTCTAAGATTATATTATTTATCATTCATTTTTAATCGTTTGAGGTTTAATCAATGTGGTACATTGCTTCAATCCTATTGGGGGCCATCGTGGGGAGTTTCCTGAATGTCTGTATCCTTCGACTGCCGAAGGAGGAATCGATCATCACCCCAGGTTCCCATTGCCCCCATTGTAAAAAACCCATTGCCTTTTATGACAACATCCCCCTGGTCAGTTACTTTATATTGAGGGGAAAATGTCGGCATTGTAAGAAAAAGATCTCCCTTCAATACCCGATTGTGGAAGGGATCACAGCCTTAAGTTCCCTTTTATTATTTATTAAATTTGGACCCTCACTTCCTTACCTTCTCTATTTCGCTTTTGTATCTTCATTGATCGTCATCACCGGGATCGATCTCTCTCACCAGATCATTCCGGATTTAATCAGTCTTCCAGGAATAGGGGTAGGATTGTTGGGTTCTCTACTCTTCCTCCCCCTCACTTTTTTAAATTCCTTATTTGGAGTGCTGTTGGGAGGGGGAAGCCTCTTTCTTGTTGCTACCCTCTATCAATGGCTTTTTAAGCGAGAAGGAATGGGAGGGGGCGATGTAAAACTATTGGCCATGATCGGTTCCTTTTTAGGCTGGAAGGCAGTAATCCTTACTATCCTTATCGGATCACTTATTGGATCCATCACAGGAATTGTTATTATCCTCCTCAGGGGAAAGGATTTCAAATATGCCATTCCCTTCGGACCCTTCCTCTCCCTAAGTGCTGTGATTTCACTTTTCTATCAGAATGAGATCATCTCATGGTATTTACAATTTAAAGGATGATCATGAAAAAGGGATTTGGACTTTTTAGAAAATTGGATATCAGCCTCCGAACCGAGGTCATTATCAATATTTCGCTCCTCATGCTGGCGGCGATTCTGTTGATCGGTTTTACAATCTCAAAGATCAATGAGAAAAGCATCCTTCAGGAAAAGATAAGAAGCGGGGAAGGGATGGTCCAGGATGTTCAGGCGATCGTTGACTTTATATCCAGGGACAAAAAGGAATTCTCTTTAAATCATCCAACATTCAGAGAAGAGATTCAGGAATTTATTCAAATCTATCTAAGGGAGAAGGGTTATTATGACCTTCTCATCACTGACCAAGAACTTAGGGTCATTGCCAGTAAGAGGATGGAACGATTAGGTCAAACCCATTCCAATGACTATTTGAAAAGGTCCATCCAAACAGGTCAACTTCAGCCACAGATTGAACATACAGGAGGGTTCCTAACCACCACTTATAAAAAAATCATTTTTTACTCTCCCCTCTGGAACCAAGGTAAGGTGATAGGGGGGATTCAGTTAGAGGTACCCATAGGAGATGTGATGGTTCATCTCTTGGAATCCCAAAGGCTCATCCTTATCTTTATCATCCTCGATTCCCTCGTTCTTATTGTGTTTGGAACCTTTTTACTCTCCCGTGTTCTTGTAAAGCCCTTAAAAGAACTTGTCCGCCTCACCCAGAAGATCAGCGATGGAGATTTCAGTCAGAAAATTGAGGTGACTTCAAAGAACGAGATTGGGCAACTGATATCTTCTTTTAATAAGATGATCGATCGGCTAAGGGAAAACCAGGAGGATTTAGAGAAGTATTTGGATTCTCTGGAATCCACCAATAAGAAGTTAAAACAGGCACAGGAGGAGTTGATTCGATCAGAGAAATTAGCCTCCATTGGAAGGTTTGCAGCAGGCGTTGCTCATGAAGTGGGTAACCCCCTTGGGGCTATCTTAGGGTACACCAGTATTTTGGAAGGGGGGGAAGTAAGTCCTGAGGAGTCGAGAGATTATTTAAAGAGAATTGAAAAGGAAATCGAGAGGATCAACCGAATCGTTCGAGAACTCCTAAACTTTGCAAGACCCTCCAGGATAGAAGTACAGGAGATAGATGTTAATAAGGTGATTGAACAGACCCTTTCCCTTCTCTCTTACCAAAAAAATTTTAAAAATATTCAAACCCATCTCAAACTTCAACCCGACCTGCCAAAGATTCGAGGAGATGATTCCCAACTTTCACAAGTCTTTATTAATGTCATTCTCAACGCAGTCGATGCCATGCCAGATGGAGGTCAATTGACCATCCAAACGGATCAGTTTATTGTGGAGGATCAATTCCCCAGCCGTTATAAGGCCCTTTATCCCCCCAGAAGGAAGAGCGATCCCGAGGAATCTGATTATTCCCATTTAAGAAAACCCGATCCCTTATCAGCCCTTTTGACAAAATTTTCAAAAGGAGATCAACTGGTTAGCATCCGAGTGTCCGATACGGGAATAGGAATTGGAAGGGAGGATATTGAGAAGATCTTTGATCCTTTTTTTACAACCAAATCCCCTGATAAAGGGACTGGTCTCGGGTTGTCAGTATCTCTAAGGATAATCGAATCCATGGGAGGTGATATCAGGGTAGAAAGTCAGGTCGGGAAAGGAACAACATTTGAGATATATTTTCCTGTTGCCCAATAAAAATGGAATAGTGGAATAATGGTAAAGAAAAAAATGTAATCATTTTCCCCAAATTCCATCATTCCACTTTTTCAATAGGAGGTTTAGATGATTCCAAAACGCATTCTCATTGTGGATGATGAGGAGAGTTTCAGACATATGCTCTCTGTAATCTTAAAAAAGGAAAAGTATGAGGTAGAGACTGCCTCAAATGGTGAAGAGGCTCTTCAGAAGGTGATCTCTACACCATTCGACCAGATCCTTTGCGACATTCGAATGCCTCAGATGGATGGATTGGAGTTTTTAAAGGAGGTTCAGAAGGCAGGGGTGGAATCGACCATCATCATGATGTCTGCTTATGGAACCATTGACACGGCCATTGAGGCGATGAAGTTGGGTGCCTATGATTATATTTCAAAGCCTTTTAAGACGGACGAGATTATCCTTACGCTACGGAAGGCAGAGGAAAGGGAACAACTGAGAAGAGAGAACCAACTTCTAAGAAGAGAGGTTCTGAGGGAGTATAGTTTCGAAAATATCGTAAGCAAGAATGCAAAGATGAAAGAGATCTTTGAGGTGATCAAAAAGGTTGCTCCCTATAAATCCACTATCCTTATCATGGGAGAAAGCGGAACGGGAAAAGAGTTGGTCGCACGTGCACTCCATTACAATAGTGATCGGTCAAAGAGACCTTTTGTCGCTGTGAATTGTGGAGCCATTCCAGAAAACCTTCTTGAAAGCGAACTCTTCGGTCACGTCAAAGGAGCCTTCACTGATGCCATTCGGACCAAAAGGGGGCTTTTCGAGGAGGCAGACGGTGGAACACTCTTTTTAGATGAGATTGGGGAGTTACCCCCTCAACTTCAGGTCAAACTCCTGAGGGTTCTTCAGGAGGGTGAGATCAGAAGGGTTGGAGAATCCAGACCCATTAAAGTTGATGTAAGGATTATCTCTGCAACCATTAAAGACCTTGCCAGGGAGGTGAATGAGGGTCGTTTTAGGGATGACCTTTTTTACCGACTAAATGTATTGCCTATTCACATACCCCCTCTCCGTGAAAGAAGAGAAGACATTCCATTGCTCATCGATCATTTCATTAAGAAATTTACTCAATCCACAAACAAAAAAGTTGTAGGCATCGACTCAAAAGCCTTGGAGGTTTTGATGAATTACAAGTGGTCAGGAAATGTTAGAGAACTTGAAAATACTATTGAAAGGGCTGTTGTTTTGGCAGATGGCGAAAATATAATGCTTGAAAATTTACCCCCTGAGATTAGAGAATTTAAAGAAGAGGAGGTATCTCTCCCCCCAGTTGCTGAAGAAGAATACTCTATCAAAAAGGCCTCAAGGATCTTGGAGACGAACCTTATTAAAAAAGCCCTTAAGAAGACAAAGGGAAATCATACCCATGCTGCAAGGCTCCTTGAGATAAGTCATCGAGCTTTACTCTATAAAATCAAGGAATACGGAATTGAAGAGGATTAGTAAAGACTATGAAAATTAGTAACCTCCAAATTCCCCCCTTTAGTAAAGGGGGGATTGAGGGGGGGTAAAATTATTTTCTTTATAATTTAAGTCCTTGTCATTTTGTCAAAAACCTTCATATTTTTCATATTTTTAGGCCCTTTAAAATGGAATTATTCTTCATAAGCCCCCTTCCTCAAATTTCATAACTTATTAAAATCCTAATTAAAATTCTATAAACCCAATCCCCATTTCTTCAGATCCAAATTAGTAAAATTTTTTGGTATCTATTTTGCTAAATTCTAATCAAAAATATTTGAAATTTCCCCCCGCCCTTGGCGAGGCTCGCCTTTGGCGGTTCACCTCATCCTCTCCCCTTGGGGAGAGGAAATGGTGAGGGGAAAAGCTATTTTCAAGGTAGACAATAATTTTGGAGGGTAAACTTTGAAATTTTTAACCAAATCAAAAGGTTTTACATTAATTGAGATGCTAATCTCTCTTGTAATATTAGCCATCTCTCTACTTGCTCTTGCAGGACTAATGTCTATTACAACAAGGAACAATTCATTCGGCGGTCACATTACAGAGGCTGCAACCTTTGCGCAAGATAAACTCGAGGAGTTTAGGGCACTTCGGCCTCAACCCCCTCCTGTAGGAGATATTCCAGAGGGTCAAGGGTCAGACCAAAGGACAGGAGCGACAGGAATTAATTACACCAGAAATTGGAATGTGACGACCGTTGGAAATATTAGGATAATCGAAATTTCAATCAATTGGAACGATCGAATCAATCATTCCATTACCCTTCGTTCTGTCATTTCCTTATAAGGAGATTGTAAGATGAGATATCAAAGCCTCTCCAACTCTAAAGGGATTACGATTATCGAATTATTGGTGGCTCTGGTCATTTTTGGGCTTGTAGTCGGAGGCATCTATCGTCTCTTCATTGCCCAGACCAAGGCCTATACTGTCCAAGATCAGGTGGTTGAAATTCAGCAGAGTGTCAGGAGTGCGATGGAGATTCTCTTAAGAGATCTCAGGATGGCGGGATATGATGATGATAACCTCAGCTCTCCTTTCACAATTGTTAATCCAATTCTCTATCCTGTTTCTCAAAATTCTATTACAATAAATTATGAATATTACAATACGACTACTAATCCACCTCAGTATGAAGAACATACAGTGGCATATTGGCTTAATGCTGGCACTACAGAATTACTCAGGCAACGCACCATAAATGGTGTTGCTGGCCCACAAGAAGTTTTGCTCGAAAATGTGGAGGAGTTAAATTTTAGATATGGTGTTGATACAAACGATGATGGGGCAATGGATGATTGGAATGGGGATGGTCTTATAAATGAGTCAGATTTTATTTCCGCAGGGGATGTGGGGACAAGGAAGGTTGTTGCGGTTCGTGTCCTTTTAAGGGCGAGACCCTCACCCACCAATCCCGATATCGAGAAAACCATTTCTCCAAGGACTCTGGTCTCTTCAGTTACATTAAGAAATCTCGTTTTGAGATGAACCTTCCCCAAAATGACCAATACTTTAAGTGGAGGAAACGATGAGAATTAAGACTAACAAATTACTAAAAAACCAATCAGGGGTGGCCCTGATCATCGCACTAATTATGATCATTGTTCTAACATTGCTTGGTCTTGCCTCAACCTTTACCTCCACTTTTGAAATCAAACTCTCTGGAAATAAAAGAGGAACTACCGACGCCTTTTACGCAGCGGATAGTGGAGTGCAGGTGGCGGTAGCAAATATTGAAAATTTTGATCTCCCAGGAAAATATGTCAACAACCAATATGACCCCTTTTCTGACACAAATAATCCAAATCCTACCAAGGCTAAGGTGATCATCACTTATAATCCTGACCAAACAGGGGCTCCAAGGGGACTGGGATTTAGTGCCACTGGGAATTATGAGTTTAGATATTATTTGGTTGAATCCACAGGCCAGGATCAACTTGAATTAAACCCCATCAAGTCTACCTGCGTAATTCAGGAAAAAGTGGTAAGACTTGTTCCTACGATTCAAGGAGGGAATTGATTTTATGAAAAAGACTGTTTTTTTATTAACTTTCTTGTTGATAATTCTTTTAAATTTTTTCTCAAGGGCCTTTCCTTTAGATACAGACCTTTATGTTGTTTCAAATGTTGAAGTCCCTCCAAATATTTTAATCCTGTTTGACAATTCTGGAAGCATGAACGAAAAAATCCCTGGGGTAGAATATGATAAAACATATACTTATCCTTTTGTAGTTACTGAGTATCCAGAAAAGGTTTATTATTATAAGAGCTCTACAAAGACATGGGCTCTTTATCGTGATTCCATTGATTTGATTACTTGCGAGAGTGTAAGAATAGCCCTTCAAAACGAACATTTCTATAATGGGAAAATAATTTTTTCAAGCTCTGCGTGTGGTGGAAGTAAAATTTATCTGGCTACAGGAAATTATGTCAACTATCTCCAAGCTACAGGTGGGCCTGGCGACAGACCTAAACTGGGACTGGCAAAGGGAATCATTCAAAGTTACATCAATACCACAGAGGGTGTCCGCTTTGGAGCAATGATATTTAATTATAGTGAAGGTGGTCGCCTACTAAGAGAAATTAGGGATATGACTCCTCAAAATCGTGCAGACCTTCATTCTGCGATTGGAGGTCTTCAAGCCGATACATGGACACCTTTAGCAGAAACCTTATACGAAGCAGGACTTTATTTCAAAGGAGCCAAAAGCTATTTTAATTCTGGGGTTACCTATACATCACCACTCCAATATTATTGTCAAAAGAATTATGTGATCATTATCACTGATGGAGAATCCACAATGGATAAAAACCCAATTCTTGCCAGCGCTATCGGTGATAGAGACGGCGATGGAAGAGAACCGGGTGGAAGCAATGAAGTCTATTATGAATATGAAGGATCGGACTATTTAGATGATGTGGCAAAATATCTATATGAAAATGATTTTAGTTCAGACCTGAAGGGCAAACAGAATATCATTACTTACACCATTGGTTTTACAGTAAGCTCCCCTCTTTTAGAGAGGACGGCTAAGTATGGTGGGGGAAAATATTTTTATTGTCATAATGCCCAAAGTTTTATTATTGCCTTCCAAAAGATCATCGATGAGATTCTCGCTAAATCTGTATCCTATGTTGCACCAGTGGTTCCAATAAGCCAGATGGAAAATACAAGTTCTGGAAATCGAATGTATCTTGCGATGTTTAAACCTTCAAAAAAAAGTTTTTGGAAAGGGAATATTAAGAAGTTTGGAATTTCTACAGAAAATTCAGGAGAAATTAAGATCGGAGATATTCTCGATGCAACAGGACAACCTGCGATGGTTTACGAGGAAACCATAACTAAAATTAAAGATACTTCAAAATCTTATTGGAGCTCAGAACCCGACGGAGAAGATGTTGAAAGAGGGGGGGTTGGAGAAGTTCTTCTGAAGAGGGCATCAGCCAGAAATATCTATACCTATTTGGGGACAAGCGTAAATTTGAATGACTCTTCCAACGCCTTCATCCTATCAAATACTGGGATTACCCCAGCTATTTTAGGCCTCTCTAATAATGATTTTTCCGGAAGAGATAAGGTCATCAATTTCATCCATGGATTAGATGCTTATGATGAAGATGGTAACGGAATCACAGATGAAAAAAGGGATTGGATTCTGGGTGCCTTTATCCATTCGAGACCATTTATCATTCATTATGGAAACCAATCTGTAATTTATGCCGGCGCCAACGATGGAATGTTACATGCTTTCGATGATGCTACAGGGGAGGAATTGTGGGCTTTTATCCCTCCAAACCTATTACCCAAATTGAAGAATCTCAATGGGGAAACTATTGAATTTTTTGTTGATGGTTCCCCAAAGGCCTATATTGAAAAGGATAATAGTGGTAATCTAAATAAAGCGATCTTAATCTTTGGGCAGAGGAGAGGTGGAGATCGTTATATCGCCCTGGATATTACTAATCCTGTTGCACCCAAATGGTTATGGGAGATTAATCCATCAATTAAAGGTTATAATGAACTTGGACAGACCTGGAGTACCCCTCAGATAGTTAATATCAAATATGGTCCAGGGGTAAAGGGGGTAGCCATTGTTGGTGGGGGGTATGATGAAAATCAAGACAACTTACCTGTCACAGCCAATGATTCGAAAGGAAGAGCAATTTATGTAATTGATGTCTTAACGGGAAATCTTATATGGAGTTATTCTTACGTCAAGAATTCCTCAATGAAATATTGTATCCCGAGTGACATCGCTCGTGTCGATACAGATGGGAATGGACAAATTGATAGGATCTATGTAGGAGATATGGGCGGAAGAATTTGGAGATTTGATATTGGGGATTCAAATACAAATAATTGGACAGCCAGGATAGTTTTCGATTCTAACCCTGGATCAAGTGATAAAAGAAAGATATTCTATCCTCCTGATGTCACCCTTGAAAAAGGAAATTATGAGATGATCTTCTTTGGAACAGGTGACCGAGAACATCCAAAAGAGTCGGTGGTCATCAATCGGCTCTATGCCATTAAGGATAAAAATCAATCTTATGTATTAACAGAAAATGATCTGGTTGATGTAACAAGTGACCTATTACAAAATCCCAATACTACAAGTGCCCAAAGAACATCTATTCTTAATGAATTGGAAATGAAAAATGGTTGGTATATTAAATTGGATGAAAATCCAGGTGAAAAATCCCTTGCCAGTTCTGTTGTTTTCTATGGAGTAGTTTATTACACCACCTTTACCCCTACCTTTGGAAGTGGAACGGATATATGTTTTGTTGGAGAAGGAACAAGCAGGCTTTATGCCTTAAAGTACCAAACAGGTAATGCAGTCTTCAATTTTGATTTAACAAATGATGTTGGGGGGATAGTAATAAAACGAGAGGATCGATCAAAAATTATTGGCACAGCGATTCCTTCTGGATTAATCATTACATTTACTAAAGGAGTGGCGGCTGCTTATGTTGGGGTAGGGGAAGGTGTTTTTAAGGCTCCGGTCCAGAGTTCAAAAAGTATCGTTCCAATAAACTGGAGAATTGTTTTTTAGAGGAGGTAAAAATGCGTAGAAGATTTGCCAGAGGACAAAGAAAATTTGTTCGAGGATGGACACTATTTTTTGTGTTATCCGTTTTAGTCATTTACTCTTTGACTTTTGCCTCGGAGAAAGATATATTAAATATTCAAGGAATTGTAATGGAAATCGATTTGAAGAAGAACACAATGATTGTTAATGAGAAACTTTTTCGTTGGGATCAAAAAACCTCTTTTTTCAATGATAAAGGGTCGCCCATTACAATTGATAAAATAAAAGTCAAATCATGGGTTTACATTGAAGGGGTAAACGATATTCCCAATAAAAGTGTTCTAACAAATAAGGTTTACCTCCTTCCCAAAAGGATTAATGAAAAAGAAAAGCACCTCTATCCATTTCTTAAATAAAAAGGCCCTCCTCTTTTTCCTTCTTCTCTTCCTGGGAATTCTCTCGTGTGAAAGAGAAAAGGGGAAGGAGGTTAGGTCTGAAAAGAATCTTCCCCCTGTCATTACCTCCTTAAAAATCTATCCCGAGAATCCAACCAAAGAGAACGAACTCACCCTGGTCATTCAAAGTCAGGATCCGGATAAAGACCCAGTTTCTTATTCTTACCAGTGGCTCAAAAATGGAGAGGAGATTATCGGAGAAAATAAAAATTCTTTACCAAGCGGAAGTTTTAAAAAGGGAGATATGATTCAGGTAAGGGTTATCCCCTCGGATGGAAAGGTTAAAGGAACACCTTTTATTTCAGAGCCTGTTAAGATTTTAAATTCACCTCCAATGGTTCAAGAACTCTGGATTGAGCCTAAAGTTGCCTATGCCAATACCGACCTGAAAGTCCATGTTAAGAGCATCGACAGGGATGGTGATTTTATCTATTACACCTATCAATGGGAGAAGAATGGATCTCCTCTTCCTGAAGAAAGGAAGGAGGCCTTAGGAAAAGGGAATTTTAAAAAGGGTGATTCGATTGCGGTAACAGTCATTCCGGATGACCGTGAATCTTCTGGAAAACCGAAAAAATCAGACCCCCTCATTATCTCAAATCATTCACCCCTCATTGTCTCAAGTCCTCCCACTTCCATCGAGAAGAATCTTTATGTTTATCAGGTTAAAGTGGATGATCCTGATGGAGATCCTGTCCAATTCAGATTAAAATCAGCCCCCAAAAGAATGGAGATCGATAAAAATACTGGTTTAATCCGGTGGGAGATCAGAAAAGAGGATCAGGGGACCCATCTAATCGAAATCGAGGCCTCTGATAGCGAAGGGGCCCGAAGCACCCAGCGTTACACCCTGACAGTCGAAATCAGATAAAATGATGTAGGAAAAGGGGGGACAGAAAAAGGGGGACAGTCCCTCTTTTAAAAAAGGGACTGTCCCCCTTACCACTGTCAAATGGTATCAATTGCCGTAAAATCTTCTATATCCCCAATGAAAAAAGTATTGACAAAGGTCTCTAAAAAGGTAAAATTAATTTAACCATTTGATTTTAAAAAAAGATTGTGAGATGAATCGAAAAGGAATCACCCTGATAGAATTGGTTATTGTTATGATTATTATTGCTATTGGAGCAGTACTGATTGTTCCAAATATTGGAGCATGGTTACCCAACTACCGTTTGAAGAGTGCGGTTCGAGATATTTGTTCCACGATGAGAACTGCTCAGATCAAGGCTGTTTCAACCAATGCTGTTTATCGAGTAGAGTTTGATGTTGCAGGTGGAAGTTATATTCTGCAGGTTCAAACAACTGGAGGATTCAAAGATGATGGGGTTAGGCAGAGTCTTCCTCAGGGAATAAACTTTGTCAGTGCTAATTTTTCAGGAGGAGTCCCCTATGTCATCTTTAATCAAAATTCCACAGCCTCCTCAGGATCAGTGGTACTGAAAAACAGAAAGGGGACTCAAAAGAAGATCACTGTAACAGCCGCAACAGGGAGAACATATATTGAATAGATTCAGAGAAAAAGGATTTACCTTAACCGAGGTCCTCATCGGTCTGATTATTCTTGCCATTGGTATCCTGGCCATTGCAGGAATGCAGATTACATCTATTCGGGGAACATCGTTTAGTAATAATCTATCTCAAGCCTCTGTAATTGCCCAGGAGAGGCTTGAGGAGTTAAAGAATTTGCCAATGCGTGTTGCTGGTGGAGGATTGAATCCTGCCTTGACTCCTGGAAATTATACCGACCCTGACTTAGGAATATTTAAACGGAGTTATCAGATAGAGGACCATCTTCCAGATTATCTAACCATAAGATATACTGTCAGTTGGGAGGAGAAGGTGGCCACCCATAGCGTATCTTTTACAACGATTAAATCAAGATAGTTTTATGAAAAATTTATTAAAAAATTCGAAGGCTGTTACCCTTATTGAACTTCTTATTGCCCTTGTCATTAGCGCCATTCTGATTGCAGGGATATACAGGGTCTATATCTCTCAGCAACGCTCCTATGCTGCACAGGAACAGGTGGCAGATATGCAGCAGAATGTAAGGATAGCGATTAATCGGATGCTCAGGGAGATAAGGATGGCAGGCTTTGGTGGGAAGAATGAGAATGTTAACGGAAGTAATGATATCATCAATGTCTTTGGAAATGTGAATGGATTTTTAAATATTGTAAACCCTGTCAATGATGCCTCCACCATCAGGGGAGATAATGTTGGAGATAGTGACGAAATTGTTGTCCTGGCTGCCTATGATAGACTTGGACGTCTTGATCAGAATGCCAGTGCTGGAGCAACAACCATTACCATTTCTTATGATGGATCAGGACCAAAATTCAATACCGATGTGAGAAGATATCTTTGCATCGGTGGAAAAGACAATTATATTGTGACCAATGCTCCAGGAGGAGCCACTGTCCTCGATATAAATCCTCCCTTAAGAAGGGACTATATTGTCCGTGACGGAAATAATAACCTGATTACTCCTGAGACCCCAGTATTTTTAGTCAGGGCAATAAGATATGGATTGAGGTGGAATGGTTCTGTTCCTGTTCTTTTTAGAGATTTATATCCCAATACGGGGAGCACTCATAGGGATACGGTTGCAGAATATATTGAGAACCTTCAATTTAGATATGTCCTGGTTGATGGGACAGAGTGGGATATGCCTGCAAACCCAATTGATATTCGGGGTATCAGGGTTACCATCACTGCAAGAACACAGATGTCTGATCCCCAGATTAAAGAGGGGGGTGGATTCCGAAGAAGGACCTTAAACACCTATGTGGATTTAAGGAATCTGAGGGATGAAACGCCCTGAATAAATTGGTTCTATTAATTTTGATGATCATTATAAAGTAACCCCTCCAAACCTCCCCTTAAGTTAAGGGGAGGATAACAAATCCATATCCATAAAGTTTATGAAGGAGCGTAACCTTCAACCCATAGAAATTAGTAAACCGTCAATTCTCATCTTTGGTAAAGGAGGAATTGACGGGGGTTAACGGGTTTTTTGTGAGTGTTTTCCCCTCTTAAGCGTAAGAGGGGGAAAGGGGGAGTTATGAAATTCCTTCGGAATGACCCAACATTAAAGCAACGGCGACGAGAGTTAAGGGGAGTTTGGAGAGTCAAACCCCAAATAGAAGGTAATTTGGAAATGGTTCAGATAATAAGATTTTTTCCTCTAAAAAAAATATTACCCTCACTGGGAGACCGGGGTGTTTCATTAATCATTGCCCTCCTGATTCTGCTTGTCCTCACAATTATTGGTATCAGTGCCATCAGCACCACTACCTATGAGACCAACATCGCAGGAAATGAGAGGCTTTATAATTATGCCTTTTACTGTGCAGATGCTGGAATCGACTATTTTTATGGAAGAAGTGGGTTCTATACCTCCACTCCCACCACCCAGGGGGTAATCCATAGTAATTCAGAAGGCATTGACTTGGGAGGGGGAAGGTTCACTATTAACTGGAGGGTAATCAGTGTGGACCTTGGCCCTCCGGTTAAAAGGGAGTTTTTAGTGGTTTCAGAAGGGATTGCCCCCAACTTTCCAATAGCAGGTAGAGTAACAATCGAGGCAGTCATAGAAGGGGCTGAGCAAGAGCCCCCACCCGAATACCCAGGAGGTTCTACATGAGAAACCATTTTTTATATAGATTTCTAATCTTAATTGGGATTATTTGCTTCATTCCTGTCTCCTCCTACGCTCAGTCAGACCTCTTCGAGATTCGGACTCCAAATGTGATGATTATCTTCGATACCTCAAGTTCAATGAACATGAGTGTGAGTGGGCTATCAGTTTCCTCTGGAAATGCAGAGGGAGTGGACAAAGTTATCCGAAACTATGAGGGAGGGGGTAACCATCCCAATAGCAAACTCTTCATTGCCAAACAGGCCCTTGGTGATGTCCTTAAGGACATCGAAAATGTCAATATGGGTTTTGCCACCTATGGTCAAAGAAAACAGGATAAATATAAAGGTTATTATAGGAAATGTAAGCCAGCCCAGGAGGCAAAGAACTGGTGTGAAAAGAGATACTGGAGATGGCGAGAGATTAAAAACTCTGTGGATGGGCCAAGATATGCTAATGATTTTTCTCCAAACAGTTTCATAGATGCATGGACCACCAAACACGAAGGGGTTGCAGAAGGTTATAGATTTTATCGGACGATAACCTTATATGATAAGCCCGCAAGTTCAATCCCACCTCATAGTAACTTAAAATATAAATCATTTGACTGGTGGTATACGGTTACCGAAATAAAGTATAATGCAGAATATAACTGGTATACTTACAAATATGTCTCTGATCCCATCACTTATGACCTTTACGAAGAGACTATCAAATCACTTGACCCTTGTGGTTCTTGCAGTTCAGACAAAGAGAGTGATCCATTTCCTTTAACTTGGCCAGATGGATCAAACCCACCTTGGCAAACTTACTTCAAAGACGACAGCAGGGGCCCAGCTTATAAAGATGAATATGATAAACCCTTTGGAAACAACCCTGCAAAGAAAAATTGGTGGGATTGTAAAACAAAAAGTCAATCAGCAAAACCAGAATGTTGGGATCCAGTTGTACCTGTATATGATTATGGATGGAGAACATACTATGGGGCTTTTACCAATTGCAATAAAACTCAAACTGATGGTTGGGAATATGTTAGCGGTTGTCATGATGTTTCAGACTATTATTACCCAGCCGATGGAACGATAAACAAGCCCCATACCTGGAGTTATTTCAGAATCTCTGGAAGCATCTGGCCTGATAGCATTCAGCCCGACCCATACTATCCTGCCACACCCGATGATCCGGGGAAATCGGACAATAACTTCTTCTTCCTTAACTTTCCAGAAATTGACGATTCTCTCAATGACTATGCCAATAAGAAGAAGATACTTAAGTGGCTTGACCTTAATCCTGTTCAGAGTCCCCATACAGGACTCTGGCATACCAAACTCCCCCTAAAGCCTGATAGTATTACCTCAAATACCATTGAATCTCTCTATACACCCCTTGCAGATACACTTACTCAGGCAAAGAAATACTTCAATGACTATATCTTCAAATATAAGGGAGGTGATGAGGCTACAAAAGCCATCTGCCGTGGAAATTACATTATTCTGATGACCGATGGCCTTGAGAGTGCAAGATTCAAGGGGCCAAATGAACCTGATTATGATGCAGCGGCAAATGTGGCAAAGGAGTTATTTGAACTGGTTAAGGATAAGAATAATAACCCTGCAGGGGTAAAGACCTTTGTCATTGGTTTTGGTGCCGACCTTAAGGGAAACAAACCGGAGGTCTTAAATAAGATTGCCCAGTCGGGTGGAACAGAAAAGGCATACTTCGCAGGGAATTTGACAGAATTAAGAGAGGCCTTTAAGACGATTTTTCAGGCGATTGGGGGGTCATATTCAAGGTCGAATCCTGTTGTAACCGTAGGCAAAGATGCTATCTATCGGGCCTACTTTACACTTCCTGGCTGGGAAGGTCATCTGGTTGCCTATCAATTGGATTCCAATGGAAATGTCGGTCCAAAGAAATGGGATGCTGGAGCGGTGATGAACACCAGTGGAAGGGGGCAAGTTTATTCTTGGGCAGAGGAAGGTTTTGAGCCAAATAGAGAGGAATTTAAACCTGGAAATGCAGAAAAATTTAAAGACAAAGGGAATTATCTACTAAACCCTCCAGTAGAAGAGGATATGAACTGGGATGATAGTCAAAAGAAGATTGGAGATGGAAAGATTGATAAAGAGGATTCAGAGGCAGTGATCAATTTCTCTCTCGATCCCTCTTATAAGAAGTATTTTGACGGGTCGAAAGATATCTACCCCTATACTGGAAAAAGGTCACCAAACTGGAAATTGGGAGACATCTACCACTCCACACCTTTGGTTGTAAGCGCACCACCCTTTAACTTTTCAGACCTTCTCTTTCCAAAGAAGTATTCCGATTTTAAAAAGGCATGGAAGAACCGAACCACGATGGTCTATGTAGGTGCAAATGACGGAATGCTTCATGGCTTTGATAGTGCTGATGGAAAAGAAAAGTTTTCAATCATTCCCAAAAACCTCCTTGGAAAACTTAGAAAGATTCGTGAAAACCACGAATTCTTCATTGACTCGAGCCCGAGGGCTTATGATGTCTACTTCAGAAAAGGAAAAAAGAAAGATGAATGGGCAACCATTATTGTGAGCGGAGAGAGAGGGGGAGGAAACTACTATTTTGGCTTTGATGCTACTGATCCCACAGACCCGAAGATGCTCTGGCAGATGACAGACTCTGCAATGGGAAATACCTGGTCAAGACCTGAAATCGGGAGGGTGAGGCTCAATGGAGAGGAAAAGTTTGTGGTATTTGTTGGAGGGGGTTATTCAGACCCGTTAGATCCAAAGTTTGATAACATTGGAAATACCTTCTATGTGATCGATATTGAGGATGGAAGTATTTTGAGAAAGTTCGTTATCGGGAATGCAAAGAATAAGATCCCTGCAGGAGCAACTGCATTTGATCAGGATCAGGATGGAAGAGTCGATGGGGTCTATTTCGGTGATATCCAGGGGATATTGTGGAAGATCAAGATCGATAAGGAAGAGAATATCAACAATTGGCAACTTGTGAAGTTATATGAGCCAAGTGTTAAAAACCCGATCTTTTATCCTCCTGCAGTAACAAAGAACAATGAAGGAAAGGTTTTAGTCTACTTCGGCCAGGGTGATGAGACAAACATCTTTGAAAAGAGTAAGTTCTATTATTTCTTTGAGATATGGGATAAGGGGACTTCTGGACAGAAGGTTTGGGAGATCAAATTTGACAACTTAGGAGAGAAGGTTCTGGCTGCGCCAGCCATTGGAAACAATGTCGTCTACTTTACTACCTGGGAATATACTGGAATTTCAGAAAACTGCGGTCAAGGGAAAGGAAGGCTCTATGGATTGACAATGACAAGGGCAGGAGTGGAAGGTGGCCTGGCAGGCCTTCTCTTACAACCGTTAACAGGAGAAAAGTTACCAACTGCAAAGAAGTATTTTACCCTGACTGATTACTTTCCTGAGGCAAGAGGAATTCCTTCTTCTCCCATTCTTGTTTCCGGAAGATTTTATATCACAACAAGTTTGTGGGGTGGCGTTGCTGGAGGATATATACCTCCCTGGTCGAGGGGGAAACTAAAATACTGGCGAGAAGTATTTGAGAAGTAATTCCGGTCAGTTACATTGAAAATAGCTTTTCCCCTCACCTTTCCTCTCCCCAAGGGGGAGAGGATGAAAGTGAGCCGCCAAAGTTGAGCCTCGCCATGGGCGGGTTTGGGGAAAATTACTCCCCTCAAAATTCACAAAAACAAAAATGTAACAAGAAAAATTTTCATAGCAAAAGAAACAATTTGTGTAGCAAAAATTGTCCCTTCCAAAACTCCTCAAAAAAATCCTTTATAATTCCAATAAGTTATAAATTTATCCGCTGATGGCACGCTATTTGCTTTTTTAAATAACCAAACTGAATATGAAACGATAAAGCCAAACCACGAGTAATCGTGGGACGCCTGCCCGCTGTAAAAGGTGGGGGGGTCCGCTTAGCCAGTGAAAGCGAAGCGGGGAAAGCCACGGATCCCATAGAGGTGGGATGGCCGGGTTGCCGAAATCAAAAGTCAGACCGGTTTACCGTGGCTTTAAAAAGTAGGTAAATCGGTTTTTTTAGCCCTATAATTCTCCTCTTTAACAATGGTAACAAAGGGAGAAAATAGGGGGGTTAGTAAAGGGAATGTTTATGAACCAAAAAGGTATTACACTGGCTGAACTTGTAATTGTCATGGCAATCATTGCCATCTGCGCGTTACTTATTGCCCCAAACATCGGGGCATGGCTTCCTAACTACAGGCTTAGAAGTGCAACAAGGGATGTGGTCTCCGTGCTTCGTATAGCACAGATGAAGGCAGTTGCCAACAATGTAAAGTATGGGGTGGCCTTTGATCAGGCTTCAGGTTCATTTCAGTTATACTATTTTTCGTCAGGAAACTTGTTGCCAGAAGGTGCCATCTATACCTTACCTTCAGGAATTCAATTTACCAATATCACCATACCCATTAACGCAACCCTTGGGAAACCCTATTCAGAGTTTAATACGAATTCAACCGCATCCAGTGGGGTAATAGAGTTGACCAATCCAAAGGGTTCAAAAAAGACGGTCCGACTCTGGGGGACCACAGGGAGGGTTAAAATTGAATAAGAAAGGATTTACGCTCATAGAGGTTTTGGTGGGTCTTATCATCCTTGCCATCGGGCTTTTAGCCATTGCAGGAATGCAGATTACATCGGTCAGGGGAAACTTCTTCTCAAGCAACATCACTCAGGCTTCTATTCTTGCCCAGAACAGGCTTGAGGAGTTAAGAAACCTTGATCTAAGCCATGCGGATCTATCCTTAGGAACACACGACGAAGGGGTTGTCCAGGGAATCTTTTCAAGGCAGTATAAGGTCGATTTAGTTCCAGGAACAACCATGCTCTCCATCGTCGTGACTGTAAGATGGAGAGAGAATTCAGACCATAGCGTCTCCTTTTCAACGATTCGCGCCCAGTGAGGTGAAGATGAAAGAGAAAGGTATAACATTAATAGAACTTCTTATCACCTTGGCCATCATCGGAATCCTTATTGCAGGTATTTACAAGACCTTCATATCTCAACAGCATACCTATGCGGTTCAGGAGCAGGTTGCAGATACCCAGCAGAATGTGAGGATTGCCATTACTCAGATGATGAGAGAGTTAAGGATGGCAGGATATGGAAGGCTCGATACAACCTTCTGGGGTGCTGATGGATTGCACGGAAAGTATAAAAACGCTGTCCACCCTGAAGATAATGGTCAGAAGGTCACAGTGGTTGGAGCCTTTGTTCAGGCAACAACCCTTGCTGCAAATGCTGATTCAGGCTCCAATACGCTTCTATTAACCGATGCCTCGCGCTTCGATATAGCAGGAAAGAAATATTTCTGTATCAATGGAACAGAAAGCCACCGTATTCATAGTATAACTTACAATGTAGACGGAGATATAGACCAGATTACACTGTTTCCAGGGGTGACACTTACTCAGGATCACTATGCAGGCGAACCAGTATTTATGATTTTAGCAGTTACCTATTCATTAGGAATCGTGGATGGAAAATCCTGCCTTCTCAGGGATGAAAACATTGGCGGAGGGCCACAACCTGTTGCGGAGAATATCGAGAGTCTTCAATTCCAGTATGTGATGAATACAGGGGAGACCCTTACTGATGTTCCTGGCAATCGTTTGGACGATATCCGAATGATTCAGGCCACTGTGGTTGCAAGGACAGACCAGACCGATCCTCAATTGAAGGCAACGGATGGTTATCGAAGAAGGACACTCAGTTCAACAGTCAAGTTAAGAAATCTTGGAATCTAACAGTTGAAATCTAACAGGAGGATGAACCTAATGGAATCGAACTTTCGACTAAAAAATCAAAAGGGGGTTGCCCTGATCATAGCCCTAATTATGCTTCTTGTTTTAACCCTTCTCGGTCTAAGTGCAATAAGCACCACAACAAACGAGACAAAGATTGCAGGAAATGAAAGAGTCTATAACAATGCCTTCTATGCAGCAGATGGAGGAATTGAAAATTTCAGGGGGAGGGCATCAACAGGGGAGTTTGTCTATGGCGTTGCCACAAGCGGTTCCTATTCTGTGGGAATTGGGGAGGCCACAAGCAATATATCATATGAAAGATGGAAACGTTCAGAACTTGGGATCGATTATGCGGTCTTCAGGGTTCGGTCAGAAGGAGTTGCTCCCAATTTTCCAACTGCTGGAAGGGTTTTGGTTGAAGCGATTATTGAAGTCGCCATGATGACCCAGGAGGGATACAATTAAAGATTAATTTTCGGGAGGATAAAATGAAAAAGAGAGTTTTTAGTATTTTCCTATTTCTATCTTTTATGATTTTTATAGGGAGGGGTTGGGCAGATGATATCTTTCAGGTAAAGACCCCGAACGTAATGATCATCTTCGATACCTCTAACTCCATGGACCAAAAACCAGACGGATGGTCTCAGGGGGCTGGAAATGCAAAAGGAGAGGATGGAAACACCTACTATTTTGAAGGTGGAGGAAACCATCCCAACAGTAAACTCTATCAGGCAAAAAAGGCATTAAAAGAGATCATTAACACCGTTGTAAAAGACAGAGTAAATTTAGGTTTTTCCACTTATGCACAGCTTAAGACAGAGAATCGGCGTGGATATTATAAAAGAGATAAACGTAACTATAAAGCAGATGAATATCAATGGAAGAAACTTTACTGGAGGTTCAACAATTACAAACATTCATATACTGCCTATTCCTTTTCATCAAACAGTTTTACAGATGCCTGGGGAACCCTTCATAATGGAGTGTCAAAGGGATATACCTTTTACAGGACCCATACGTTTGATAACTCATGGAATAATAATAAACAGAATGTACCTCCCCCCCATCCTCCTGGAACTTATACGGGAAATCTAAAATTTACGGTCACCAATATCAGTTACAATGCTGAATACAACTGGTATGTATATAGTTATAGTTCAGATGCTCATGACCATTATGAAGAGACGTATTTAACTAAAAACAAACCTGACAATAATCCCATTATTTGCGTATCAGAGTTTCCAAAAAATTGGCCATCAGGGGGTTGGAAAACCTACCACCCTGGAGATAGTGAGTACGATGCTAATCCTTCAAAATGGGAATGCAAGGGACCTACATTGATAGCAGGCTATGATTACTGGACTGTCGAGTGGTCATGGTTAGGGTTCAATAATTCCACAAGTTGCCCTTCTACTTCTGGTTCAGACAATTTATCAGACCCTAACCCAAATAATCAATATTCAAAATGGTATCTTGTAGACCCCAATGACCCTGCCCTTTCAGCAACGCATCCTGTCAAGGTGAATCAGAAAAGTTGTTACGATTGGTCAACCTATTACTATCCTGCAGATGGTTCCAACAATAAACCTCATACCTGGAGTTATTTTAAGATCAGTGGTGGGACATGGCCAATAAACAAACAAACCCCAAATTACTACCCATCGAAGGATGGGGCTGGAAATTTCAATAATAATTCTGGAACATTTGATAACCATTTCTTCTTTGTAAATTTTCCCGATGATAAAGATCCAAATTTTAAGGTCTCGGATAGAACCGCTATTAGAGACCTTATCCTCTCCTTCTTAGATTTAACTCCTGTTCAAAGCCCTGAATCAGGGAGATATTGGACAAAGTTACCTGTGCACGAGAGTTATGGGAGGAGGGGGTTGACCTCGAATACTCAGGCCTCAACTTATACACCTCTTGCTGACTCCCTTGCCTGGTCATATATGTATTTCTATGATTATATAAACAACTATAATGGGGGAGATCCTTCAAGTAAGGAGAAATTCGGTGAAACCCTCTGCAGGGGTAATTACATCATTCTTCTAACAGATGGTTTGGAGAGCGCAAGATTTAAAGGATCCAGTCCCGACTATGATGCTGCTCCCCAGGAGGCGGCGAACCTGCTTGCCATTAATGTTAGAACTTTCGTAATTGGATTTGGACAGGATATTAAGGGAAATCAAACCCTTAATAATATTGCTCAAGCAGGTGGAACCAATAAAGCATATTTTGCAGCAAATTTAGATGAGTTAAAGGATGCCTTAAAGTCAATCTTTCAGGCCATCACAGGCCAATATTATGGAAGGTCTAACCCTGTAATTACGAAGGCAAGAGACCGTCTGTTTAGAGGTAGTTTCGAAATAAAAGAGGGGGATTGGATCGGCCATCTCATGGCATGGGATGCAGATCCGAAGACCGGAGTCCTTGCCCCTGAGTTTGCATGGGATGCAGGTGAGGTGATGAAGACCTTTGGACGGGGAAAGGTCTATACCTGGATAGATTCAGGCCTCAATCCAACTCTTAAGGAGTTTAAGGCCTCTGAGACCTCTCTTTACACACCGACCAATCATGTCAACCCTTCAAATGAAGATATTGATGGAAATGGAGTGACTGAAGATTTTGTCGATGAAAAGACCATCATCAATTTTACCCTTGACCCCAATTACAATGATGGAATAAATGGGCCTGGATATTATAAGGGGAAGAGGGCAATCGACTGGAAATTGGGAGACATCTATCACTCCACCCCAGTGGTGATCGCAGAGCCTTCATTCTTCTTTACTGAAAATGATTATGCAGGGTTCTACCAGGCCAATAAGAATCGAGATGTAATCATCTATGTAGGGACAAACGATGGGATGCTTCACGCCTTCAACAATACCAATGGGAGCGAGAAGTTTGCCATCATCCCTAAAAATCTCCTTGGTAAACTGAAAGACCTAAGGATCACACATAGTTTCTATGTCGATTCAAGCCCAAAGGCCTATGATGTCTATTTCAAAGATGAGGGAAAATGGAAGACCGTTCTCATTTCAGGTCAAAGGGGAGGAGGTCCATACTATTTTGCCCTCGATGTGACAGACCCGAACAACCCAAAAGCCCTCTGGGAATTGACACACATCAACATGGGAGAGACATGGGCAAAACCTGATGTGGGTAAGGTTAAGGTGGCAGGCGAAACGAGATTTGTTGCCTTTCTTACTGGAGGCTATTCCGCATTGGATAATAAAGGGAATAGTTTCTATGCTGTGGATATTGAAAAAGGGACAATTCTCAAGAACTTCACAGTAGGCAATAGCACAAACAAGATTCCATCCGGTCCTACTGCCTTTGATTCAAATCTGGATGGTTTTGTCGATTATATTTATTTTGGAGACATCCAGGGGACTTTATGGAAGGTGGATGTCAGGGACCCTGACCCAAACAATTGGGTTCTCTATGAATTCTTCAAACCTACTGGCCCAAAATTGAAACCAATCTTCTATTCACCTTCAGTCGTAAAAAATGATGAGGGGAAAATACTAATCTTCTTCGGAACTGGAGACGAATTAAACCTCGCTACATTAACTACCAATTATTTTTATGAAATTGAGGATCAAGGAGCAACGGGTAAAGAAAGTTGGTCAAAAACCTTAGAGAACGGGGAAAAGGTGTTAGCCTCCCCTGTGGTTGCAAATAATGTAGTCTATTTTACTACCTGGGTCTATAAGGCAATGGGAGAATTCTGTGGGGCAGGTGAAGGGAGGCTCTGGGGTTTGAAGGTTTCGACGGCAGGAGAAAAGGGTGGAGGGGCAGGCCTGGTCACTCTGGATCCGGTGACAGGGAAATGGAATCCTCCCCAATCCTATATCTCTTTAGGTGCTGGAATTCCATCTGCTCCAATTGTTACTAACGGAATGGTCTATGTCTCAACAAGCCTTAATGCAAACAGGGTGATCCAAATTCCCATTCCTCCGTGGGCCATAGCAAGAATAAAATCCTGGAGGGAGGTCTTCTAACCCCCCTTCTCCCCCCCTTAATCTAAGGGGGGTATACCTCAAAAAGGTAAATTTTTATTTCACGTAGGGTTGGAGTTTTTTAATCTTTTCGTAGGCCTCAGAGAAGGATTGATCCAATTTTAGAACAAGACTATATGTGTCAATAGCCTCAGTGAGCATTCCATTGGCTTCATAGGCTAACCCTAAATGGTAATTGAGGCGTGCCAGTTTTTCTTTTGGTAATCCCTGAATCTGAGAGGCCTTTTTATAATATTCAATTGATTTTTCAAAATCTCCCTTCTCCATATAGCAACTTCCTAACATAATGTAGCAATCAAATTTCATGGGTGGATTTGAGGAGGCCGTTTCAAATTCAGAGATAGCATAGTCAAATAGTTCCATCTCCTTATAAGCAATGCCTAAGTGATAGTGCATTTCAGCATCCTTGTCAGGTGGAGGGATTTCGGTTTCATAAATTTGGGTGGACCCTTGGGTTGAACCGTCCATCGGAGGAGTAGATAGAATTTCTACCTTCTCCTCTATCGGAGCCTTAAAAGGTGATTGTTGAAACCCTGTAGCAGGGGACTCTACATAAGATGCCTTATGTTTTTCCTCTTTTCCTAATGGAGGTTTCTCAATTTCTTCAAGGGCCTTCTGGGCCTCCTTATCGTCAGGTTTTATTTCAAGTAGATTTTGATAGTAACTTTTTGCACTTCCGACAAGCCCCTCTTTGACATAGAGTTTGGCTGTTTTTCGAATGGCCTCGATATGTTTTGGATTGATGGAAAGGATTCTCTTATAAATGGAGATCGCTCTAAAATTGAGATCTTCCTCCTCATAGAGTTCTGCAACCCTTAGATATTCTTTGATCGCTTTATCACTGTCTCCATCCTTTAAATAAAGGTCTCCCAACTTTAAATAGAGACGCTTATCTTTCGGAGAGGCTTCGATCAGTTTTAAAATCTCTTTGATCGCCTTCTTCGATTGACCTTTTAAGATAAATTTTTGAGCAGCCCCTAAGATTTTCTCTTTATCGATGACCAAAAATTACCCTCTTAAGGTATTTTAAATAAAACTTACCCAATGGAGTCCAAAAAGTCAAGTGTTTAAAAGAAAGGGTAAAATAGATCTTTAAAAAAATGGAAGAGGAGAATTTTGAACCCTTCAAATACAGGCACAAATAATTTCATTTACTAAACTTCGGTTTAAGAAAATCTGTAGAATAACCTTTTTAGGGGTTACCTTTACTGAAGTAAGGGTTTATCCCTTACCTCAGTAAAGATATTAAGTAAGTTAAGGGGCTTGTCCCTTACCTAATATTCGGTAAGCCACAAGGGCTTACCCTACGAAAAAATATTTACAAAAAGATAGGAATATGTTAGCCTGAAATAGACAATTTTTTACCAATGGTCCAATTTTGACCATATTTAATATCTTTATTATAATAAAGCCCAACCGCATGTATCCAAAACCCATTGAATTATTTAATGAAAAAGCATTTTAAGAGGAGGGAAAAGTTGGTATTCATTTTGCTTATTTAAAAACAAAAAATACCTTTTTGAATATTAATAATAAATGAAAAATCTAAAAAAGGTTCTTATCGTTGACGATGAAGAGACTTTGACCTGGAGTATGGCTAAAAGTCTCTCCAAGGATAGAGATAAATACGAAGTCATCATTGCCAATAATGGTAAGGAAGCGATTAATATTTTAAAGAAAAACAAAGTTGACCTGGTCATCTCCGACATACGAATGCCGGATATCAATGGCCTCGACTTACTTGTAAAGATCAGGAAAGAATATCCTGAGATAAAGGTTATCATTATGACAGCCTATGGGTCCTCAGAGGTCCAGAAGGAAGCCAACCGAAGAGGCTCCATCTACTATGTTGAAAAACCTTTTGAGATTTCAGATATCCGAAAGATTATTGTCGATCTGATCGGTAAAAAAAGAGGATTTCAAGGCAAGGTCTATGGGCTCCAGTTAACGGATATCATTCAAATGAACTGCCTCAGCCGTTTGACGACCGCTCTGGTGATTACTCGTGATGGAGAAAAAGGAGTGATCTACCTCAATGAGGGGGAGATTATCCATGCTGAATGCGGGGAGAAGAAAGGCACAGACGCCTTTTATAAAATCTTGAGTTGGCAGGAGGGAGAGTTTGTCTCTAATATTGGTGTCACCCCCACGGTCCAGACTATTTATCAGAGTTGGGAACATCTACTTGTAGAGGCAATGCGAAGGGATGATGATAGAGAATGAGAAAGTTGGGGGGACCCCCCTAATTTCTAAAAATCTATAGGAAAATGAATATCATCATTACAAAAAAAGAACTTGAGAAAATCAATCATTATCTGAGACAAATGATATCCTCTTCCTTTGCTCAATCCGTATTATTGATTGATCGCTCAGGCCAACTCATTGCCCATCATGGGGATGACCTCAATGTGGATATCCCAGCACTTTCTGCCTTAACCGCTGCCAATTTTGGAGCCACTGCTGAAATCGCTAAGATATTGGGCGAGGAAGAGTTCACCTTGCTTTTTCATAAAGGAAAGAGTGAGAATGTCTATTTTACATCCATTGGGGAACATGTCATCATGGTCACCCTTTTTGATGATAAGACCTCTCTGGGTTTAATCCGATTACAGATCAATAAGATTAGCGATGGCCTTTCAAAGATTTTTTCACAAATCTTTGAAGTGAAGAAACCCCACAGGGGAATAGGAAGTTCAGAAGAAGGAGAAAAGGTTTAATGCCTTTCATTAATTTCAGCAAAGACGAGATCCAGTGCAAGATTGTTTATTATGGAGCAGGGTTTTGTGGGAAGACCACAAACCTCCAGTATATATTCAACCGTACAAGGGATGACATTAAAGGCAAGATGGTCTCCATCGATACCAAGGGGGATCGCACGCTCTTTTTTGACTTCCTCTCCTTAAATTTAGGCAAGATCAGGGGATTCGATATCAGGGTTCAACTCTACACGGTGCCAGGCCAGGTCCACTATGATGCTACAAGAAAACTGGTTTTAAAAGGGGTAGATGGTGTTGTCTTTGTGGCGGATTCATTAAAGGTCCAGAGAAAGAAGAACATTGAAAGCCTTATCAATTTGGCCAAAAACCTTGCAGAGAAGGGGATAAGCATCAGAACCATTCCCCTGGTCATTCAATATAACAAACGAGATTTGGATGGGACAGATTCAGAAATCTTACCCATCGAAGTCCTGGAAAAAGATCTCAACTCCATGCTAAAAGTCCCCTCCTTTCCTGCAAGTGCTCTGAAAGGAGAGGGTGTTTTTGAAACCCTAAGGGAGATCAGCAAATTGGTGGTAAAGGATGTCAGCCGAAAGATCATGCTTCTGGACAAACAGTTAAGATAAAGGGGAGGGGAGATGGAAAAGATAATAGATGAAGAAGAATTAAAAATTTTGGAAGAGGAAATCAATTCAGCAGTCGATCGACTATTTGTAGAGCAGAAAAAACCATCATCGGACGAATTCTTAACAGAATCCGTATCCTTTGAGCCCCTGGCAAAACCTCCTCCTTCAGCCCAACCTTCTCCCCCGAAACCTTCTCCTAAGTCTACTTTTATCGAAACTTCCTATGAGATGGAAAAGTCTCTTGAGTTAGAACAGATTTTAGCCCCCTCTCCCCCTCCGACCACCCCTTCAAAATCTCTTGATAAGATGGAAAGCAGACTTCTTTCATTGGAGTGGGAGATTACAGATGAAAACCTCTTCGCCACAAAAGAGGAGGTTTCCTCGTTAAAAGGGATTTTAAAAGAAAATTCAAGTGCCCTCTCAATCCTAAACTTAATGGAAAAGGTATTGGAATATATGGTTCAATCAAAGGGCAACATCCATCCTACTGTTATTCAGTTTTTACTTGATTCCAAAGAGACCCTTAGGCTCCTGTTAGAGGAAGAAAGGGATGGGGCACTCCGTATCTATAAACAACTTGCCTTTAAAGGAATGGAGGCAAGGTTTGCCTGCCTTGAACCATTACAGCGGGTCGTTAAAGAATCACCTTCTCTTCAGACCGAAGCGGGAAAGCCAAGACTGGAACTTCTTGAATTACTGGAAAAGAAGATGGAAAAGATCACAGACCAGGTTAACTCCTTATCAAAAAGGTTAGAGGAATCTTTACAAAAAATTCAGAGTGGGCTATTGGAAATCGATCAAAAAATAAAAGATCATTTAGAAAGCCTCCCCATAGAAAAAAGCCCAATGGCTCAGGTGGTCATTTTTAAAGTGGAGGGGAGACTGTTCGGGATAGAGAGTGAAAAAGTTGTCAAACTATTTAAAATCCCCTACTCACTCTGTGAAAAATATTCTCATTACGAAAGACTCCAATTAAAGCATTTAGAAGTTAAGATGGTTAACCTCAAGAGGATCTTTTCCATGGAAGGGGAGTCTCAACCCGCAGGAGAGGTTCATATCTTAACCGTAAAGGATAATGGGGAATTAAAAGGATTGATGGTCGATGAGATTATCAAAAGGTTATCCGTTCAACTAAAGATTCAAAAATCCCAAGAGCAGTATGTCTCTGGGATGATTCAATGGACTTATCAAGACCAGGTGGTAGACATTCCTATTTTGGACCTAACGAAACTTTAAGAGATTGAGCATCGATGCAAAAGGAGATTTTTAAAAATAAGGAGTTGGGCAATAAGACCCTTGAGAAGGAAGAGGTGATCCAATCCCTATCCAAGGAACTCGAACAGGTAAAGAATTTTATGGAAAGCATCATCCAGAGTATTGGAAGTGGGATCATCATTACTGGGATGAATGACACCATTACCTATATCAACCAAGCAGGGGAGAAGATCTTGGGTTACTCCAAAGGAGAAGTGATTGGAAAACCGTTTGCCCTCTTTGGCTTAAGAGAAAAACAGAGTGTCATTCACTCCATTTTAGACCATTATGATGACCTGGATAATCGAAAAGAAGGGTGGATGAAGCGAAAGGATCAGAGTGAATTTCCCGTCGGCTTTACCATCAATAACCATGTAAACGTCCAGGGAGAGACCATAGGAAAGATTGTGATCTTTCGGGATTTGACCAATGTTTATCGGATGCAGGAAGAGATATTGAGGATGGATCGGCTGGTTTCTTTGGGAAAACTGGCCTCAGGGATTGCTCACGAGTTAAGGAATCCTCTGGCAGGTATAAAAACGACTGCCCAGGCCCTGGGGGAAGAAATGGGGGAGGATGATCCCAAGAGGGAATATTTAAATCGGATTACTAAGGAGATTGATCGGCTCAATGAACTTTTAAAAACCTTTTTTTCCTTTGCAAAACCTCAACAATTGAATCTGGTCCCATGCCATATCAAAGAAATCATTAATGAAATTGTTCCTTTTTTAATTAAAGAAATCGCAGATAAAGGGATTCGATTTGTGGAACATTATGATCCAAAACTTCCAAAGGTTTATGTAGATAAAGTTCAGATGCACCAGGTCTTTCTTAACCTTTTTCTCAATGCCATCCAGGCGATGCCTAATGGTGGAGAACTTAGAGTGGAGGCAAACCCTATCTATTCATCAAACCCTTTGGGGGAATCAAGGCAGAATTTAATAAAAATAGTGGTCTCTGATACAGGAAAAGGCATTCCTCCCCATCTCATCCATAAAATCTTCGACCCATTTTTTACAACCAAATCGAGAGGGATAGGTTTGGGGCTTTCCATCACCTATCAAATCATTAAGAAACACGGAGGGACGATTAAAGTAGAGAGTAAATGGGAGAAGGGGACCTCCTTTATTATCAACTTACCCGAGAGATTGGAGAGTTAAATTTATGAGACCATCCATTCTGATTGTCGATGATGATGAAGTGATTCGCGAGACGTTATCCGATGTCTTTAAAAAGAAAGACTATGAGGTCTTTGCAGTGGGATCTGGAGAAGAAGTCCTCTCTGCCATTAAGAAAAATATCGTTGATCTCATCCTTCTTGACATGAGACTCCCAGACGTAGATGGCCTCGAGGTGCTAAAGAGAATAAAAGAGTTTGACACAGAGATCCTGGTAATCATCATGACCGCTTATTCAGATGTGGAAACAGCAGTGACTGCGATGAAGTCCGGAGCCTATCACTATATCAATAAACCCTTCGAATTGGAGGAATTAAAACTGCTTGTTGAAAAAGGGTTGGAGACGAAACGTTTGATAAATGAAGTTCGGAGGCTCCATCGACAACAAAAAGAGTTGGCTAGAAATAGTCATCTCTATGGGGTGAGCCCTCAGATCGAGTATGTCAGAGAATTAATTGAAATGATAAGTAAAACGAATAAAACCTCCGTCTTGATTCAGGGCGAAAGCGGGACAGGGAAAGAGTTAGCCGCAAATGCCATTCACTACAATAGCAGTCGAAGCCACAAACCCTTAATGAAAATCAATTGTAGTGCCATTCCTGATACGCTATTAGAGTCCGAACTCTTTGGATATGAAAAAGGAGCCTTCACAGATGCCAAGAATACCAAAAAAGGCCTTTTCGAACTGGCGGATGGAGGGACAGTCTTTTTAGATGAAATCGGGGATATGAAACCCTTCTTGCAATCAAAGATTTTAAGGGTACTTGAGAATCAAACCTTTATGAGGGTAGGGGGGGAAAGGGAGATCAAAGTTGATGTCCGAATCATTGCCGCCACTAATAAGGACCTTGAAAGGCTGGTAAGGGAAGGACAATTTCGAAAGGACCTCTATTATCGTCTAAAAGTGATGGTAGTCGAAATGCCACCCTTAAGGGACCGAGTAGAAGATATCCTTCTGCTTTCTAATCTATTTATTGAAGAGATCAATAGAGAATTAGGTAAGAACCTAAAGGGACTTTCAGAAGAAGCGAAAAAATTGATGTGCCAATATCACTGGCCAGGCAATGTAAGGGAATTGAGGAACGTTATTGAAAGGGGGATGATTTTAGCTGATCAAGAATTTATCACCCCTAAACACCTCCCTTTTGAAATTAGGCAGTCTATTAGAGAGGAGAAAGAGGATTTAAATAAAGATTTGAATGAATTAGATGACCTTTCGTTGGAAGGCGCGGAAAAGGCACACCTAAGTAGGGTTCTTAGCCGATTTGACTGGAACAAATCGAAAGCCTCAAAAGTATTAGGTATTTCTCGGGCAACCCTGAGAGCAAAGATAAGGCAATACCAATTGTCAAAAAATTAGTTAAAAAATTAATAAGTTAAAGAAAATTTCTAACACAATTTATTAGATTTAAACAATTACTTATTAGATTTTCATAATCTTATAAAAAATTTTTCTTGACATTTAAAAAATTTTATTGATAATGGATTCTATTCTAAAAAATTTTTCATTGGCATAAGTTTTGCCTTTCAAATTAAAGATTGGGAGAAGAATATGGTTTTTGGAAAAAGAAAGAATGTAATTGGTCTGGATATTGGCTCAAGTTCCATCAAACTTGTTGAACTGAACGAAGGGAAGAGCGGATATAAACTTCAAAATTTAGCCATTTCCCCATTACCCCCCGAAGCGATTGTGGATGGGGCTTTAATGGACTCAGTTACCATTGTCGATACAATACGGGATTTAATCTCCACCTGTAAAGTAAAGACTAAGGATGTGGTGACTTCTGTCTCAGGCCATTCGGTGATCGTTAAAAAGATTACCCTTCCTTTCATGACCAAAGCAGAACTGGAAGAGTCGATTCAATGGGAAGCGGAACGTTACATCCCCTTTGACATCAATGATGTCAATATCGATTTTCAAATATTTGGCTCCAGTTCCGAAAATCCAGAGGTGATGGATGTGATTCTTGTGGCTGCCAAGAAAGATATCATTAATGATTACGTCTCAATCCTTATGGAAGCAGGACTTAATCCTGTGATTATTGATATCGACGCTTTTGCCTTAGAAAATATGTTGGGGATTAACTATGACCTGGAGAAGGAAGAGGTAGTGGCGATTGCTAATGTCGGCGCCAGTATCACCAATATTAACATCATTAAAAACAATATCTCCGCCTTTACGAGGGACATCTTTAAAGGAGGGAATCAAATCACCGAGGAGATTCAGAGGCAGCTTCACATCGACTTTGAGGAGGCTGAAAAGATTAAGGTGGGGAGCAAGGTAGATATCGCCTCTCAACCTGTGATTCAGAGTGTCATCAAAGAAGCTTCAGAATCCTTGGCCATCGAGATCGGGAACTCTTTAGACTTTTTTCAATCCACCACCACCTATGAAAAGATTGGAAAACTATTTTTGAGCGGGGGGGGGTCTAAAATTAAAGATTTTGATATCGTTCTCCAACAGCAGATTGGAATCCCTGTTGAAATCATAAATCCTTTTAAGAAAATTGAATATAGTGAGAAGAATTTTGACATGGAGTACCTTAGAGAGATCGGGCCGATTATGGCCGTAGGGGTCGGCCTGGCTTCGAGAAAGGTGGGGGACCGATGATTAAGATAAATTTACTCCTTGAAAGAAAAGGACCAAAAAAGAAAGCCATTCCAAAAGAATTCATCATTCTCTTGATCTGTGTGGGCATTCTCTTGGCAGGCTTGGTTCTGGTTGACTGGAAGATGGGAAAGGAAAAAGAGGATTTGCTTACCAAAATTTCAAACACCAAAAAGGAGATCGCCCATTATAAATCCTTAACTGCAGAGGTAAGCAAGGCCAAAGAGGCCCAAAAGACCCTGCAGGATAAGTTAAACGTTATTAATTCATTGAGGAAAGAGAAGGCGACCCCTGCAAGGGTTCTGGACGAACTGAGTTTGGGTAAGCCAGAGAAGATTCAACTCGAATCGTTAAAGAAAGAGGGGACAAAACTCGGGATTGAGGGGATTGCCTTGGATGATGAAACCGTCGCCAATTTTATGACCAACCTTAGAAAATCAAAACTTTTCAAAAATATAGAGCTCATTGTAAGCGAACAGGTGGAACAGAGCAAAATTAAATTGAAAAAATTTAGCCTTTCTTGTGAGATCAACATTTAAGGAGAGAGAAAAAGCATGGCCATTACATTCGATTCCCTATTAAACCTTCCAAAATCAAAAAAGATTTTAATACTGGTTGCCATTTTAATTGTTATTACAGGACTCTATGCGTATCTTTTCTATCTTCCTTATCAGGAAGAGATGGAAAGGTTGAAAGGGGAATACGATAAATTAACCAGGGAGTTAAATGAAAGCCGAGCCATTGTTCGGGATCTTCAAAAGTTTAAAGAGGAGATTGAAAAACTGAATGCGGAGTTGGTGAAAGCCTTGACCCAGCTTCCTAATGAGAAGGAGATTCCTGAGATCCTGAAAAACATCTCAAGCCTTGGAAAGGAATCGAACCTGGAATTTACCCTTTTCAAACCAAAGCCTGAAGAGCCCCAACATTTTTATGCCAAAGTCCCGATTGAACTGGTGGTGGTAGGAAGTTACCACAACACTGGCACCTTCTTCGATAAAGTGAGCAAGCTTCCCAGAATCATCAATGTCGTCGATTTCAATATGAGCAGGTTTGTTAAAGAGAGAGATCCCAAAAAGGTAGAAACCGAAATTTTGGTCAAGACCTCCTGCCTTGTCAATACCTATCGGTTTATTGAAAAAAAGAAAGAGGAGAAAGTTGAAACCAAGACAGGAAAAAAGTAGGTTTCACGGAGGGCAAAATGCGACGTGTGCTAACAGAAAGAAGAGCGTTTTTTAGGACTCTCCTACCTATCTTAACGATGATTCTCTTTATGATAGGTGGGTGTGGGGGTTCTCCTCCGCCCTCTATTCAACAAAAAGCAAAACCTTCCTTGCCTAAAAAGACGGAATTAGCAAAAGTTGTAGAAAAAAAAGAGGCAGAGAAGGAGGAGGCGGAGTATACCTATAACCCTGCAGGAAAACCCGACCCTTTTAAGCCGTTTCTTCAACTTACCCCTATCAGGGAACCATCCCGTGCCCCCTTGACTCCACTACAAAAATACGAAATAAGCCAATTAAAATTGGTGGCGATCATCTCCTCGCCAGAGGGGAATATTGCTATGGTTGAGGATTCTGCAGGGAAGGGATATTTCCTAAAGAAAGGAACATTGATTGGGAAGAATGATGGAAAGGTGACTAAAATTCTCAAAGATAAAGTGATCGTTGAAGAGGTCTATTTAGATGTGTTTGGTCAAACCAAAACCCATGAGATTTCAATATTACTCCATCGAATGGAGGAGGGAGGAGAATCATGAACTCTTTTCAGGTTATTAGATCGTTGGCGTTGGTGATTTTATTGCTGTTTGTGGTAAGTTGTGCCACAGCGCCGACCCCTACACCTACCATCAAGCCAGAGCCTGTTGCCACTCCAGCGGTAAAGCCTTCCGTCATCCAGAAGATAACTGTCATTGAAGAGGAAAATTATACTCGAGTACGGATTGAGGGTTCAGAATCAATCCCACCGCCCTTTTATAAACTACTTTCCGAACCTCTAAGAATTGCCATCGATCTGCCCCATACAGACCTCAGTCAACTCAAAGAGACCGTGAAGGTCAATAATGGGACTGTGGGAGAAATCCAAGGGACCCAGTATGACGATAAGGGAAGGATCGAGATCGGCCTTCTTCAAATGACCAACTACAATATTTCAAAAGAGGAGAGGAATATTCTCATCGATGTCGAGAAGGTGAAGAAGGTTGCAGAGGTGAAGGAGGTGAAACCTCAAGAGGGAGTGGCTAAAGAAAAGAAAGAGGAGGAAGTCAAACCCCCTGAACCGAAAAAAGAAGAAATCTTGCCCCCTCCTGTGGTCTCTCCTCCATCCCCGCCTCCAATGAATAAAGCCAAAGAGATTATTAATTTTCAATTTGAGGATCAGGTGGATGTGTTCGTTTTTAATATCCTCGCAGATGGTCTATTAGGGAACTACAACTCCTTTAAATTGGATTCTCCAACCCGATTGGTCCTGGATATATGGGAAGTCGAAACCCGATATCCAAAGAAGTCGATCAAAGTTAAAAGTCCTTTTATTAAGGAGGTACGGATCGGTCAACATCCTGATAAATTAAGACTGGTATTCGATTCTTCAAAACCCCAACTTCCCCCCTATCAGATTAACCGAGTAGAAGATCGATTGATTGTTTCAGTGGGAAATGTTCCCGAAACCCTTAAACCCCAGATCTCTGTAGGGGAAAAAGTCTCCGAGTCTCTTCCAAAAACAACGGAAAAACCGTCTGTCGCAAAAGCAGTTCCAGCGCCAAAGGTCACTGCTAAACCCAATACCCTAAAGGAGATTAATTTTAAGCAGATGGATAATAAATCGAGGGTCATGGTGGGCCTTTCTGAAGAACCGAAGTTCGAAACTTACATGATATCCAAAAACACGATTGCCCTTGATATTAAAGACAGTTTTGCCCCTAAACATTTGAGGAGAGGACTGGACACCAAAGAGTTTGATAGTGCGGTTTCCTATATCAGCATTCAGAATATAAAAGTAGGCAAAGGAAATGACCTCCGAATCCTAATCAAATTAAAGGAAGAGGTCCCCTATGAGACGGCAAAGGAAGGGACCACTTTATTCGTGGATATCGAAAGACCAAAGAGGGCTGAGGTAAAAGTTGAACCCCCTCCCACACCTCCTAAAGTGGCTGAAGTAAAAGAGGTCAAGAAAGAGGAGCCTACCCCAGAGCCTAAAAAAGAGGAGAAGCCCTCTGTTCCTCCTTTAGCGGCACCACCTGCTCAGGCCCAAACGGCGAAGAAAATAGAACCAGAGGGAAGACTGCTTGAGGAAGCCCCTTCAGAGAAAGTCTACACAGGTAGAAAACTTTCTCTTGATTTTAAAGATGCAGATATCAAGAATATCCTCCGGTTGATCGCAGAAGTGAGTGATTTAAATATTATTGCTGGGGATGATGTCACGGGCAAGGTCACGATGAGATTGGTTGATGTACCATGGGATCAAGCCCTCGATGTCATTCTCCAGGCAAGGGCGTTGGGGATGCACCGCGTAGGGAATGTAATCCGTGTTGCCCCATTAGAAACACTGAAGAAGGAGGTTCAGGCAGAGTTAGAGGCCAAAAGGGCCAAAGAGAGATTGGAGGATTTGGTCACTGAACTCATCCCCATTAATTACGCTTCAGGAAAGGAGATCATCCCTCAAGTCAAAGGAGTTTTGAGTGAGAGAGGGGATGTTAAAGTGGATGAGAGAACCAATATTCTAATTGTCAAAGATATTCCAAGAAATATCGTTGCAGTCAAGAATCTTGTAAAATCACTGGATACTAAAACCCCTATGGTAATGATTGAGGCAAGGATCGTCGAAGCCAACCTGAACTTCCAGAGAGAGTTGGGAGTCCAGTGGGGATTTCAGGCCACCGCGGGTACAAAAAGGAATGTAACTTTTGGTGGCGGGATAGGGGGGACAGTTCAAGGGACTCCTGTCAGTAATGTGATCAGCCTCCCTGCCATTGCCAGGACCGCAGTACCTGGTGGGGTAGCGACCGCTGGTGTCCTTGAATTTCTTTTAACCACCATCTATGGGTTGAGGCAACTGGATGTTGCCATCTCTGCTCACGAGAACAAAGGGGATGTGCGGGTTATCTCCAGCCCAAAGATTGCAACCTTGGATAACAAAGAGGCATCGATCGAACAGGGACTCAGGATTCCCTACCGAAAATTGACAACTGAAGGGACGGTTACCACAGATTTCATCGATGCCAATCTGAAGCTTAGTGTCACGCCTCATGTGACCAACGATGGGCATATTAAAATGAACATTAAGGCCAAAAGAGATGCGCCCTCTACCGAGGTAGTGGTGGAAGGGGTTCCCAGCATTGATAAGAAAGAGGCAATCACAGAGGTTCTGGTTAAAGACAATGCGGTGGTGGCCATTGGAGGAGTTTACTCGATTGAGAAGACTGAAGGCACAGAAGGCATTCCTCTGTTTAGTAAGATTCCTCTTTTGGGTTGGCTATTTAAGCGCTCGACAAATGATGATAGGAGGAGGGATTTATTGATCTTCATCTCGCCAAGAATTGTCAAAGATAACGTCTAAATTTGACCTGAGGTAAAATGTTTATACCCCTTGATCCTCTCTTTTGGAAGGATCAAGTAATCCCTCACTGAAGCGTGGGAATATGTATTGTCCCGAGAAAGATGTCTCCGAAAATCTTAGAACGCGGATCAAATTGATATCTCTTTGGGTAGGGCTAACAGTGATAATAGTAATTGGGTTATTAAGTGATAGGGTAAGAGGTCTTACGTTTAGGGGGCAATTTAAGGTTACCGCTCTTCCGACCGAGTCGGATCCGCCTCAGGTGGAAAGATTTTCTCCAACATCCCTCTCGGGCCTTTCCCACGAGTGAGTGAGGTATTACAGGGTCAAGGGGTTTTTTATTGAAAAAGGCCTATTATTTTCTGAATACTTTGGATTCGGTTTTTGATCAGATATTTTCGAATTCCTCTAATCACTTCAATCGCTGTTTTGGGGTTGATGAGATTGGCTGTTCCAATTTGAACGGCTGAAGCTCCAACCAGGATAAACTCAATAGCATCTTCGGCTTTCATAATCCCACCCATACCGATAACAGGAATTTTGACCTTTTGCTTTACCTCCCAGACCATTCTCAGGGCAATGGGTTTAATAGCAGGGCCAGAAAGACCTCCAATCACATTTCCCAATTCAGGTTTTAAAGAATGAATATTGATGGCCATGGCCCTGAAGGTATTGACCAAAGAGACTGCATCAGCACCCCCATCCTCAGAAGCCTTTGCGATTAAAGAGATATCGGTGACATTGGGTGAAAGTTTAACCACCAACGTTAGAGTGGTCGATTTTCTCACAGCCTTGACGAGGCGATAGGTCATCCTTGGATCGGAACCAAAAATAATACCTCCCTGCTTCACATTGGGACATGAGATATTCATCTCAAGACCAGAGATTCCAGGAACTTCATTCAGAAGTCCTGCTAATTGGACATACTCCTTCTGTGTATTGCCAAACATATTGACAATCAAATGGCTCTTGACCTTTCTAAGATAAGGAAGGTATTTTTGGATAAAATTCTTATATCCCGGATTTTGAAGTCCGATAGAATTAAGCACCCCTCCTTCGGTTTCGAAAATTCGAGGAGGAGGGTTGCCTGTCATCGGTTGAAGCGAGATGCCTTTGGGAATGATGGCCCCAAGATGGTGAAGGTTAAAGAATTCTTCAAACTCTTCCCCAAAGCCAAAAGTACCGGAGGCGACCATCACAGGATTTTTGAGTCGAATCTTTCCAATCTTGACAGAGAGGTTTGGCTCTTGAATAGGCATCTTTTCAATCCCAGACAATATCTTCTATGTTAAAGACAGGACCTTCTTTGCATACCCGTTGATAAAGGAAGTTTGGGTTCCTTGTCTTGACCACGCATCCCCAGCAGGCTCCAAATCCACACCCCATTCGAGCCTCCAAAGAGACTTGAACAATAAACTTTTCCGATGAAAGATTTCTCTTTAGATCCTTCAACATCTCCATAGGCCCACAGGAATAGAGGTAATAAGGCCCCTTTCCCCCAAACTCTCTCTTGATCGTTAAAAAAAGGTCTACCACCGTCCCATGAAAGCCTTCGCTTCCATCTTCAGTGGCAACCAATAGGTTTGGGGTTAGTTTCTTAAATTCATCCCTACATAAAATATCTTCTCTGGTCTTTCCTCCAATCAAAACATATAATTTTCTACCTTTTAATGCCTCTGCCAAGGGATAGAGCGATACAATACCCACCCCCCCTCCAATCAAAATGATCTCAGAGGAATTGGAGAGGGGAGGGAGGGTAAAGCCATTTCCCAATGGGCCAATTAAATTGATTTTTTGTCCCTTTCTCCATTCCGTCATCTTGAGGGTTCCTTTACCAACTTTCTTATATAGAATGCTTAATCTTCCCCTCCTCTTTTTATTGGGCTTATAGGGAAAATCACTTTTAAAGATACTGAAGGGTCGCCTCAGGAGAGGGTAGGGTTGTTCTGAGGTCTGAAGCATGATAAATTGGCCAGGTTTGACCCGGGGTGCCATCCATGGGCAGTAGATCTCGAGGAGATAATAGAGAGATCGGATGTTTTTATTCTTTAAAACCCTTCCATTGAGTTGCCGTGCCATGAGTTCTTTAGCGTTTTCTTTACCATGACCCACCCTTCTTGGTTCCCCTGAAAGAAATTTTTTCTGACTTTTAAGAGGTTATAAGAGAATCCTTTATAGAGGTGGAGGGCGGGCTGATTGGAGGGGTCAACCTCAAGATAAAAGGAGTGGATCCCTCTTTGGATACAGAAATCAATATAAAACTGCATCAATCTCTTTCCTATTCCTTTCTGTCGATGATGGGGATGGACGCATAGATGGAGAAGTTCCGATTCATCCTCCACATTTCTGAAACAGATAAACCCAATGACCGAAGCGCCATGATTCCTTTCCAATTTGGCAACAAAACAGTGGGAGAGGGGATTTGCCATCTCCTCGAGGAACATCCTTTGTGTCCAGGGGACTAAGGGAAAGGATGTAGAAATGGTTAGAACCTCTTGGAAATCCTCTAAACTCATCTTTGCTATTGTGAAATGGTCCAAAGTGACTTTTTCAATCATAGATTCTAATGGGAGTCTAAACGGTTGAGTAAATCCTTGGCCGCCTTCTTTACTTCTTCATCATTAGAATGGTCGAGGATAAACATCCAAGACTTTCTGGCCTCTTCTTCTTTTCCCCATTTCATCTGGAGAATTCCAATCTCCAGTTGGGCGAGAAAGAACCAAGGGGATTTTTCCTTGAGATAGCGAATCGCTGTTTGAAAACTATAGAAGGCCTTTTCATATTTCTCTTGATAGTAAAAGATTTCTCCTAATCCAAAATGGGCTTGCCCAAGGAGATCGAGAACGTTTCCTTTTAAAACAATCGAATAGTAATGGAGGGCATCACCAATATTTTTTTTCTTAAGGTATAAATTCCCAAGTTGGACCGCTGCATTAAAGTATAAAGCGTGATTAGGATAAACCTCCATCACTCGTTTAAAGGCCTTTTCTGATTTATCCATCTCATTCCGACTAAAGTAAAGATTCCCCATTTGAGTAAGGGCAAATAGGGTCCAGATATCATTCCTCTGGCGCATCAATATAGATTGATAAACTGCCAATGCCTGTTCGAAATGACCCAGCCGATAATAGCTTTCCCCCTTGATAAAAAGGGCCTCATCCAAATAAGATGAATTGGGAAACTCAAGGGAAAGGATATCGATATTTGTTATCGCATCCCTAAATTTATTTTCAAAAAAATACCCCTTCCCTATCTTAAACAGAGCCTTTTCGCGATATCGGGTATTGAGGATATTAAAGTAATAGGGGATAGAATCTGAGATATTGCCTTCAAGAAAGGCCATTTCAGAGTTTAACCATTGGAGGAATATTTTTTCATCCTCTGCATGGGTTAGTTTTTGTAGTTTCTGCGAAACCTTATTGGCCTCACCCATTTCTCCTAACTGGGTGTGGTTCCAATAGAGTTGGAACATCCCCATTCCCCATAGGTCACGGCCTTGAGGTTTGTTAAGCAATGTATGAATCTCTTTAATGGATGAGGCAAACTCTCCTTTCTCCCGTAAGATCTCCCCAATAAAAAAATGGGTATAGGTTAACAAAGGGGAGTCTTTATACTTGGTTTTAAACGATTGAAAAAGACCAATCGCCTCATTCATATTTCCTAACCGATATTCGCAATACCCAATTCTCCAATAGGCTTCAGGAAGGAGAGGATTCTCTTTAAACTTCTCTATAAACATCTTCAATCTTGACTTCGCCTCTTCCCATTGTCCTAATTTAAAGTAGGTCTTCCCAAGCCAAAACAGGGTAAATTTTAAATACTCATTGGGAAGGGATTTGGACCCATCCAAAACCTTTTCGAAATGGGAAACTGCGGATTCAAGGTCCTTCTGTTTAAAGTAAGTAAGGCCTAACCAAAAAAGCGAAGGAATAAGAAGTTCAGTTTTATGTGAGAGTTGGGTCACTTTTTTAAAGTGACTTTCTGCCTGCTGGAACTGATTTGAGGCAAAATCGATATGTCCTAAAAGATAGTACGAATAATCAACCCACTCAAACTTAGGATATCTTTGGATAAGGTTGAGAAGATGAGTTTTTGCTATATTAAATTCTCCCAATTGCACTTCAAGAACGGCCAACCAGAAAAGCGCATAATCCATCTGATCAAATATCTTTTTAGAATTGACGATTTTTGAAAAAATCATCTTGGCTTCTTTTAACTTCTTCTGGACCAAAAGGGTCCTTCCTAAAAGGTAAGAGACATCATTGACCCTTTCATGATTTGGGAATTCCTTCACAAATTGAGTAAACTGCTTTTCAGCAATTTCATAAAATCCATCTTGAAATGCCCCATGACCTACCAGGATTAATTTATCCTCTTCTTTAAGATTTTTTGAATGGAGATTTGGAACGGGGAAAAACCCAGTGACAACCAATAAAAGAATGAGATATATGGGAATTCTTGTTTTCATTTCAAGTTTGGCATTTACTTAATATCATTAATTCTTCAGGTGTGTTAATGTTAATGAATGATTTCAATTCAGGGTCGAGGTTTTTAAAATTCTCTTCTTCAATTATTTTAACAGTTACGTATGGGTAAAAATCTAAAATTTTATTTTTTCCTTCATCTAAAATCTTTTTAATTGCCTTTTGGCAATTTTTGGAATAAATGGCGTGAAGGGGTTGAAAGCCATCATTTGTTTTTGGGAGTATAACATCTTCTCCCTCGATTTGGCTAATTAGAAAATGAATTAACTTTTCTTTCAAAAAAGGCATATCACAAGCCACACAAAATGAATAGGGATAGGAAGAATAAAAGAGGCCCGTATATAAACCCATAAGGGCTCCTCGATTTGGAATTAAGTCTTCATAAATTTTTGCATTGAGGTCGGAAAAGAGTTCCTTTTGGTTGGTGACAATGATCACCTCTTTGAATAATTTTTGGAATAAGGAATGAATTCGATGAATAATGGGTTTACCGCCAATCTGGATGAAAGCCTTATTTTGACCCATTCTTAGGCTCTTCCCACCCGAAAGAATGATGCCCGTGATGTCATATAAATTTTTCAAGATAATATGTCTGATAAGATATATTCTGTTAACTTTTATATTAGGCCTTAAAATATCTCTTCCAGCCTTCCTTCTCTTCCTTGCCCTTCCCCTTGCTGATTTCTTCAAATTCTCTAAGCAATTCTTCTTGTCTTTTGGTTAGATTTTTAGGGGTTTTAATAATTACCTGGACCAGTTGATCTCCACGACCCGAACCTCTTAATCTCGGAAACCCTTCTCCTTTTATTTTCAAAACCTCACCACTATCTATACCTTTGGGAATGGTTAACTTCCTTTTTCCATCAAGAGTAGGAACCTCGATTTCTCCACCTAAGGCGGCCTGTGGAAAGCTGATTGGAACCTGGCATACAATATCATCTCCATCCCTTGTAAAGAAATCATGTGGCTCTAAATATAGAAAGACATAAAGGTCACCAGGAGGTCCACCCCTTTCTCCTTCCTCTCCTTCTCCTCTAATTCTTAATTTAGAGCCATTATCCACTCCTGGAGGGATTTTTACATGAATCCTTCTATTTTTTCTAACTCTGCCAGTTCCCCTACATTCTTTACAAGGATGGGGAATGATTTTCCCTTCACCCCTGCAACGACTACAGGTGGTGCTTATAGTAAAAAATCCTTGTGTACGTGTGACTTGACCCGTCCCTCTACAACTCGGACAATGTGTGGGATATGTTCCTACCTCCGCACCTGTCCCTCCGCAGGTTTCACACTGAATGGTCTTTGGAATCTCAATTTCCGTCTCCTTACCAAAGGCAGCATCGTAAAATGATATCTTCATGTCATACCTTAAATCAGCCCCCTGACGGGGGCCAGCTCTTCTTCGGTGGGTAGTTCCAAATCCAAAGAAATCTTCGAAAATATCTCCAAACGCTGAGAATATATCGTCGAATCCTCTGAATCCAGTAAACCCAGTCCCTTTCAGTCCTTCGACTCCATAACGGTCATAGATTTCTCTCTTTTCTGGATCTCGAAGCACTTCGTAGGCTTCAGAGGCAATCTTAAACTTCTCCTCTGCCTCTTTATTCCCCGGGTTACGGTCAGGATGGTATTGCATGGCAATCTTACGGTAGGCCTTTTTTATCTCCTCCTCGCTTGCATTCCGTGAGACACCAAGGATTTTATAATAATCTTTATCTTCCATAGATTGCTCAGAAAATAAACCTCTAACCTTCCTTTCCCTCTTTAACAAAGGGGGAACATTAGGGGTTACAAATTTTCATGGTTTAAGGGTGAGGAAGCGGTCAAGAGAGGTTCTCTTAACTTATTTTTCATAATCCTCAAGAATCTTTCCAGTCCTTCCTCTTTCAACGATTTCATCCATCTTGGGCCCCAAATCCACTCCTAATTCTCGCATCCTCTTTTTCGCCCAGAGCCCGATATTTCTCGAATCTTTATAAAAACTATCGTCCCTTCTTTTTGAAGTATCGAAATCAGCCAATCTGGATTCTTCTGTCTGGTGGACCTGAAAAGAGGATAGAAGCCTTGTCAAGTTTTTGCTGTTGCAATATTTACATTTCGCCTGGTCAACCTCTTTCTGGTTGAGGAATAGGAGGCTAAATTCTTTCCCACATTTATTACATTTATATTCATAAATTGGCATAACTATTTATTTTTTCCTTTTTTCTTGCCTCCTTTCTTTTTAGAGTGGTTTTCACTCTCTTTGAACGAATCAAGTTCTTCGATCTCTCCGATTGATTCTTCCGGAATGTATATTTTATCACTCACATCAGGTAATTTAGAGAGGTATAATTCATACTCTTTCTGGGTGATCACTCCGTCTTTTATATTTCTTTCTATATTTCTCTTGTCAAATTTCTTACTCTCATCAATATGCATTATGTTTCCCCCACTTTTTAATAAGAAAAATTAGCATAATTTAAATCTTCCTTCAAGGTGTTTTGTAACTAAGCGTAAATAAAGGGGAATTCACTTTCCCAAATAAAAATGTACAAAATTGTTGACAAATTACAAAATTGTTTATATTAATACCATTAATTATTAAAGAAAGGTAAAAATCTTTAAATGAAAATTCTTATAACTGGAGCCACCGGGTTTATTGGAAGACACCTTACCAAGGCTTTATCCAAAATCTACCCTGTAAGGGTTTTAGTTAGGCAAACCAGTGATATTTCCTCAATAAAAGATTGCAATATTGGGATAATCTACGGAGATTTATTGACCAAAAGGTCATTGGAACCTGCTTTGGATCAAATAGACCTTGTTTATCATTTAGCTGGGGAAGTATATTCAAGGCGTAAAAATGATTATTATGAAAAAAATGTTTTGGCCACAAAGAACCTCTTAGAAGCGTGTGAAGAAAAAGGGGTAAGGAGGATAATCTTTTTAAGCAGTGTAGGAGTTTACAAGCCTGTTACCCAAAAGACCTTATTGACTGAGGAATCAGAATGTGATCCCATAACCTATTATGGTAAAACAAAATTACGCGCTGAAGAATTAGTTAAGAATTCTAATATCCACTGGGTTATTGTTAGGGCTCCTGTGGTTTATGGTCCTTACCAACCCCCTGTGCTTAATAGGTTTTTTCTTGATGCCTTCAAAAAAAGAAAGGTATATGTGATTGGAAAAGGTGATAATCTACGGAGCCTTTGTTATATCGATAATCTTGTGGAAGGATTGGTTTCACTAGTAGACAAGACAGATGTATATGGAAGAATATACATTTTATCAGATAATTCTCCGTATACATTTAATGGAATAATTGAAACTGGTTCAAAAGTCATTCAACAAAAGGTAAAAGTGATTCATTTATCAAATTTATTGGGAGATATTTCATGGGCAATATATTATTTAATGGATAATATTTTTAATCTTTGTTTTGTCCAATTATATGCAATAAAAAAAATGCAGTTAGAAGAAGGATGTGATATTACAAAAGCGAAAAGAGAGATTGGATATAACCCTAAAGTTCCATTAGAGGAAGGAATTGGTAAAACGATAGATTGGATTAAAAATAACTTCAAGCATGTGAAAAATGGATAAAAAAAGAGTTGTAATTACTGGTTTGGGAGTGATAGCCCCAAATGGAATTGGAATTGATGCCTTCTGGAATTCTTTATTGTCTGGACAATCTGGAATTGGAAGGATTACACATTTTGATGCGTCTTCCTACCCTTCACAGATAGCAGGAGAGGTGAAAGATTTTGATCCTTTGAATTTTATGAGCCCTAAAAGTGCACGACGGATGGATAGATTTGCCCAGTTTTCAGTTGCAGCAACCTCTATGGCTTTAGAAGACGCAAATATTGAAATAACGGATAAAAATTCCGATAGGATTGGAATCTCTTTAGGATCTGCCCTTGGCGGAATCCCATGTGCAGAAGCACAACATAGCGTTTTTTTAGAAAAAGGTATCAACCGAGTGGACCCATTAATAGCCATTAAAATTTTTTCGGGTGCATCAACCAGTCATGTTTCAATTGAATTTGGTATCAAGGGTCATTCCAATACAATAGGTGGAGCATGCGCTGCAGGGACAGATAGTGTTGGCTATGCGTATTATGCGATAAAAAATAATCTTGCAGATATAATGATTGCTGGGGGAGCAGAGGCACCCATTGTTCCGTTAACATTTGGAGCTTTTTGCTTAATCGATGCACTCTCTAAAAGAAATGGAAACCCAACCAGAGCATCAAGGCCTTTCGATAAAGAAAGGGATGGTTTTGTTATGTCCGAAGGGGCGGGGGTACTTATATTGGAAGATCTTGAAAGTGCTTTAAAGAGAAAAGCAAATATTTATGCAGAAATACTCAGTTATGGAACCACAAACGATGCCTATCACATGGTTCAACCTAACCCTACGGGTGAACAGGCAGAAAAGGCAATTGAATTGGCTCTTAAGTTTGCGGATATTAACCCAGATGAAATTGATTATATTAATGCCCATGGTACCTCCACTCCTTTAAATGATAAAGTTGAAACTCAGGTGATTAAGGAAGTTTTTGGTGAATATGCTTACAGGATTCCTATCTCATCCACAAAATCTATGATAGGCCACACCCTGGGAGCGGCTGGAGCAATAGAATTAATTGCAAGTGTTCTTTCTATAAAAAACCAATTTATTCCACCCACCATAAATTATGAATTTCCGGATCCAGAATGTGATCTGGATTATGTTCCAAATATAGGTAGAAACACAACAGTAAAAACCGTATTAAAAAATTCTTATGGATTTGGTGGTAAAAATTCTGCCATTGTCATTAGAAAATTCCAAACCTTAGAATAATTTAAAATTAAATTCTATCTATGAACATTTCTTATATAGTTTCTTGTGCTATAACTGGAACACTTAGCTTTTTATTAGGAGTTTTTGTCTATTTTAAAAACAGGAATTCAAATATAAACAGAATTTGTATGTTTTTAAACTTAAGTATATCGGTATGGATTTGGCCACTTTTTTTAAGAGAATTAGTTACTGAAAAAACAACTGGTCTTTTTCTTGTAAGATTATGCTATATGGGTGCAGTTTTTATCCCACCATTATTTTTACATTTTGTTAATTCATTACTTAATTTAAAAAAAAGGAAATTAATCCTATTCTCTTACGTTCTAGCGGTTATATTTTTAATATTAAATTTTACTCCATTATTTATTAAAGATGTGAGGCCAATCCTTTCTTTCCGATTTTATGGTATCCCTGGTCCTGTTTTTCCTATTTATGCTTTATCATTTATCAGTCTTATAGTATATAGTAATTACATCTTAATTAAATATTTTAAGAAATCTGAAGGACAGAGAAGAAATCAAATTAAATATTTATTATTGGGATCAATTATTGGCTTTTTGGGAGGTTTTTCAACCTTTTTACCAAATTTTAATATAGAAATATTCCCATTCGGGTTTTACTTAATATCAATTTATGTAGTTGTTATTACCTATGCAATTGTTAAGCATCGGTTGATGGATATTAATATTGTCCTTAAAAAAGGAACAACTTATACTCTTCTGCTGTTACTGCTTTTTGTTCCATCCTCAGTGCTAAGTCTTATTTCACAAAAGATCTTCTTTAAAAATATTAATTATATCTTTTCAACCATCCTTATCCTTCTCCTTTTATGTGTTGCTTATCTCTTTAATAAAATTAAACCCAGAACTGAGAAGGCAGTGGAGCATCTGTTTTTTAGAGATAAATATAATTACCGTGAGACCTTAAGCCGGTTTAGCAAGGCCATGATCTCCATTCTCGATATTGAGTCTCTATCGAAAAAGATCATTGAAACCATTTGCCAGACCATGGGGGTTGAGAAGGCCTCGCTTTTCTTATGGGATGAAGAGAAGGGAGAATATCGTCTTGTCGAATCTAAAAATGTAAGTTTATCAACCCCTACCCTTCCCAGAGACGATTCCCTTGCCCGCTATCTAAAAAAATTCGGAGAAATTATTGTCAGGGAAGAATTGGCCAAGGGTACCAATATTCCTGAATTGAAAAATGTTGTTGCGGAAATGTCCTCCTTAGAAGCAGAGGTAAGCATCCCCTTTATCTCCAAGGGGCAACTAATCGGAATGATGAACCTGAGCCATAAGTTTAATAGAGAAATTTACTCCCATGAGGACATTGACTTGCTCAGCACCCTGGCCAATCAAACGGCCATCGCGGTTGAGAATGCACGGCTTTATGAGGATTTAAAGAGATCGAAATCCTATATTCGCCGAGCAGACCGGTTGGCCTCATTGGGAACACTCACTGCAGGATTGGCCCATGAAATCCGCAATCCCTTAGTGGCAATCAAGACTTTCACCCAACTCCTTCCTGAACGAATGGAGGATGAGGAGTTTAGAAATCAGTTTCTCCCTATTGCCTCGAATGAGGTAGACCGGATTTCTCTTTTAATCAATGAACTGCTCGATTTTGCAAAACCTTCTGAACCAAGGTTGGATCCAGAGGATATTAACGATATTCTTGACGGAATGATTCTTTTAGTTTCCACCGAATCCAAAAAGAAACAAATTCAGATCATAAAAAAGTATGCGAATGATCTCCCATTGGTCAGCGTAGATCGGGAACAAATTAAGCAGGTATTTTTAAATATTTTACTCAACGCGATTGAAGCCACACCCGAAAACGGTCAGATTACGATCAAAACCCGTTCTTTTTCAAAACCGGGTGGTGAACCCTATGCCCAAATAGAAATTACGGATACAGGAAAAGGAATTCCCGAGGACTATCTGGAGGATATCTTTAACCCGTTCTTCACGACGAAAAGTAAAGGGAGTGGATTGGGACTTTCGATCTCTAATCAGATTGTTCAGGAACACCGGGGATATATCTCTGTAGAGAGTCAGGTGAATAAAGGGACTTCTTTCTTTATTAATTTACCCTTAAGACAAGAACATCCCAAAAGAAGAAAAACCGACTTTGAGAACCGACAGGAAGGGATAAATCCTTTAGAATCATGAGTGATTATCAAACCTATCTTCAATCTCCACTTCTTCCATCCCAAGTGGTCAATCTGACCCAAAAGGCTGCCCATAATAGTGTCCCGATTTTAATCCAAGGGGAGCACGGGACAGAAAAGGAATTGGTGGCAAAGATCATCCACTATACGGGGGATTGGAAGTATTACCGTTTCTTTAAAATTGATTGCCGGATGCTTAATGAGGAAATGTTCTATCACCAACTTTTTCATTTTTTTAAGGAGACTAACGATGGGGAAGTTCCTGCAACCCTCTTTTTAAAAGAAGTTGGGTACTTAGACCACCTCAGTCAGTTAAGACTCACTGAATTGATGGAAGATGGGATGTTTCATGATGGGACAAAGAAAAAGAATGTCAAAAACCTCCGTTTTATCTCCTCCACTTCTGAAGATTTGCAAGAAAAAATCACTCAGGGAAAATTTTCTGAAGATCTCTATTACCGACTCAATACTCTCTCTATCTCCATCCCTCCCCTAAGAGAACGAGCCAAAGAGATTCCTCAAATCGCTCAATTCTTTTTATCTCAGCATGCCAAGAGGATGAAGATAAAAAAAGTCGGAATTTCTGATAAGGTTCTGACCCTGCTTCAAAGTTACTGGTGGCCTGGGAACCTCAGGGAGTTGGAGCATGTGATCATCCGAAGCGCTATTTTTTCTAATGGGGATTACCTTACCGAAAAAGACCTCTTTTTTGAAACAGAAAACGAAAAGAATTCCTTCATTGAATTTTTGAGAAAAGGAGAGATGAAACCCTCCACCTTAAAAAAGAATAATCGCTCGGAAGAACAGACGACAAACCTTCTCTCGCTCTTTTTCATCGAATTGGTGCATCGAATCAAAAATCCACTGGTTTCTATCAAAACCTTCACCCAACTGTTGAGAGATAAGTTCAATGATATGGAATTTAGAGAGCAATTTTACCGAATCGTAACGGAGGATATCCAGAAGATCGATTCCTTGCTCAACGAGCTTCTCAATTATATCCGAATTAACACACCGATTGAAAAGGCCAATACGGTCCACTCCATTCTTGAAGACACTCTGAAACGACATGGACCTCAATTTGAAAATAAAAAGATCAAAGTCTTTAAGAAATATGAGAAAGACCTTCCCGAAGCCATCATTCACGACGAACAATTAAGGTATATTCTAAACACTATTTTTCAATATGCCCTTCCCTCCATTCCGCCGCAAGGGAGTATCGGAGTGTTGACCAAATCCCTTAGCATTACAAAACAGGAGGGAAATGATAAACCCTCTCTCATCAAGGATGGAAGATATGTGGAAATTCTGATCGTCTATACAGGGTTTCGGAAGTCGGTCGAACCTTTTAAGAGCGTTTTAGGAATTCCTATGATTGAAAAAGAAGAAGCGATTGAATTGGAATTACGACTGATCAAAGAGATTATTCAGAAAAACCGAGGAATGATGAAATTTGAAGTCGATGAGAAGAAGCCAAGGACAATCATTTCATTGAGGTTCCCTGTTGAAAGAAGGAAAGTGATCTATTATCAATTACCAAATTTTAACCAATCATAACACGGGGGAGCAGGAATGAGAAAAGTCCTGATCGTGGATGATGAGTTGGGGACAAGAGAATCACTTAAGATGATTCTTAAGAAGGATTATGAAGTCTTATTGGCCAAGGATGCGGAAGAGGCATTCATAAAGATTAAGGAACATAGCCCGGACGTTGTCCTTCTTGATATTCTTCTTCCTGATCTGGATGGCCTAAAGGTTCTGGAGAGAATTAAGCAGAACGATCCAGAGATCATCGTGATCATGATTACAGCAACCAAAACGGTTAAGACCGCGGTTGAGGCCATGAAACTGGGTGCTCATGATTATATTACCAAACCCTTTGACCTGGATGAACTACGCCTCATCGTCAGTCGGTCCATTTCGACCAAAGCCCTTAAAGAAGAGAACAAGCGTCTCTGGGAAGAGATTGATAAGAGTTATAGTTTTGGGAATATTATTGGAAAGAGCAAAGGGATGAAGGAGATTTATAAAATGATCCGCCAAATCGCCAACTCGAAATCGACTGTATTGATTATGGGCGAAAGCGGAACAGGAAAAGAACTGATTTCGAGAGCCATCCATTACAATAGCAACAGAAAGAATTTTCCTTTTATCACGATCAACTGCGCAGCGATTCCTGAAACGTTGATCGAAAGTGAACTTTTTGGGCATGAAAAAGGGGCATTCACCGATGCCATTCGAACCAAAAAAGGTCTCTTTGAGGAGGCCGACGGAGGAACTCTTTTTCTGGATGAAATTGGAGAGCTGAGTTTGACCACCCAGGCAAAGATTCTTAGATTCCTTGAGGAGAAAGAATTTAATCGAGTCGGTGGATCGAAGATGATCAAAGTGGATGTGAGGCTGATCACCGCAACCAATAAAGATCTTATACAGTTAATCAAAAAGGGAGGATTTCGCGAGGACCTTTACTACCGAATCAATGTGGTTCCCATCATTCTCCCGCCATTAAGAGAAAGGAAGGAGGATATTCCCCTGCTTGTTGACCATTTCATTAAAAAGTTTAATGAAGAAAACCATAAAAATGTAAAGGGGGTCCAACCGGAGGCCTTAGAACTGATGATAAACTATGAATGGCCTGGAAATGTTCGAGAGTTGGAGAATCTGATGGAGAGGGTGATTGCCTTAACGCCTAATGAATATATTCAACCTAAAGAACTTCCCTTTTCGTTGGTCAATGTCTCCAAAAGTAATGGTTTAAAAGAATCTATCCTGAGTGGTCAAATCCCTTTCTTAAAGGCAGAGGAAGAATTTGAAAAGGAGGTTATTCTGGACGCCTTAAAACGGAGCAATAATGTTCAATCTCATGCGGCCGCTATCTTAGGGATAAGTAGGAGAATCCTGAAATATAAAATGGATAAATTGGGAATCAGCCAGAATAGAGTTAAGCCTTCATAATGTAAATATAGTTTACCAATTGAAATATATTACTATCTCCATCTGGGATGGTGGAAACCCCTCGCTTTGAGGCGAGGAAGGATTAAGTGAGTTTAACAAATTTGTAAATTCCTGTTCGAAATTGGACAAATATATTCTCCATTAAATTCAATAAATTAGAAGCTCCATCCAAAAGTAAATATTGAAGTTTCCTACCTAAAATTCTCAAGTATTACCTTAAATTTTTGATGTTAATATAAAGCCAAAATTCTCCTTAAATATCAAAAAGTTAAAAAATATTTTATTTTGGACTTTTAATTAAAAATGGCAAAGATTTTGCAAATTTTAATTTTTTATTCGTTCATTAAAATCTTATGGAACCTAAAGCCAATTCCCCAAATATCCTTATAGTCGATGATGAAATTGGGCCAAGAGAATCATTAAGGATGATTTTAAAGCCCAACTACACCGTCTATACTGCTGATAGCGGTTATGCTGCTATCCAGATGGTTCAACAGATCGAGATGGATGTGATTACATTAGACCTCAAAATGCCCGGGATGTCAGGAATTGACACCTTGAAAGAGATTCGAAATATTGATCCGGATGTGATGATTATCATTATTACTGGCTACGGGACATTGAAAAGTGCCATTGAGGCCATCCGTTATGGAGTCTTTGATTACATCCCCAAACCCTTCAGTGTCCCAGAGATTCTCTCCATTGTAGATAAATCCGTCCAACGGAGAAAACTCAACCTTAGGATAAAGGAGGTCTTAAAAAAATTTTTTGAGCAATCCTTGGTCAAAGACTCCGTGGCAGATCCTAATTTTTTCCCTCCCCAGGAGTTAAAAGGTATTTCCTGTTTTAAATGGAATGACCTTGGAGATTCTGATAACCAGAACTGCCTTGAATTTGCCAAAGTCCTTGCCTACACGTTAGAAGAAAAAGATCCTTATACCTCTGGCCACTCTGAAAGGGTCTGCTACTACTCAGATTTCATTTCTAAAAAGCTTCAATTACCCCCAAAAGATCGAAACGAATTGCAGATTGCCTCTTACCTTCATGATATTGGAAAGATTGGAATCAGTAATCGTTTCATCAATAAGAAGGGGGTTCTCTCCCCTACGGATTGGGCGATCATTAAGCAACACACTAAAAAATCAATCGAACTTTTAGCCCCGTTAAACCTTTCTCCCAATATCATTGCCTATATCCAGCACCATCATGAACGATACGATGGGACGGGTTATCCGGATGGGTTAGCAGGAGAGAAGATCCCATTGGGGGCGAGGATTATTGCCATATCAGACTCTTATGATAGTATGACTTCGGAACGGCCCTATCGGAAGCCCCTCACAAATGGGGAGGCAAAAACCGAATTGCTAAAACACTCTGGGAAACAATTCGATCCCAATCTGGTCTCTTTATTTTTAGATGTTTTAAAGGAAATGGAAGAAGTCTTTCTGCTAAGAGACCACTTTCGCACTCCTCCCCTTCCCTATCATATCTCGAAAGGAGGATAGATGAAACAACTGATCCGTTGTGTCAATTGTGATGCGGTATTTTTAAAGACTCCATATGATCAATGGCCCGAGTATGAAATGGGATCAAGGGAATCGGTTGAATCGGTCCAAAGCATCGAAAAAGATGACTTCAAGGACTTTCTCATCCATCATCGAGGTCATCGCCTGGAAGAACTAAAAATTATTGAAGACTCCTATGTTAGCGAAAAGCCCTATTATGAGCCTGTCAAAACTTCTTATTTCAGAGCAACCAATGGGAAGGATATGTTTGTCATTAAAAAATTTAGAAGAAGGATTGGCGACCCTTTAACATATGAGTTGATCATGGGTGATTATTCTTTGAAATGTATTAGCATCGAGATTCAAGAAGAGGAGATCATCAAACAACTGAAAACGGAATGGAGACTCAGTCCTCCCCCCCAAAATAAAATAAATGCTTTTATTAAACTGCTTCGCCATCTTTCTAAGACTGTAGATCTAAGGGAGTTAGAAAGAGTTCGCGAGGAATCCCCCTCTCCCCTGGTAATCTACTATAAACTGGATGATGTGAGCCTGGCCTACCTGATGAGGAACTGTCGGGGCATCTTCAAGGGAAATGAATACGAAGAGATAGAGGGGTTTATCAATCGCCATAAAGAGGAGGGCGTTCTTTTATTGAAAGCCACTTATAAAATTCATATCTCTGAAAAAGTCCACAGCCAAGAAGAACAGGTTACCCCTCTTCCGTTTATAAAAAGAAGGATTCTCGAGAGTAAATAATCCTCACCCGATGGGGTTTGAGCCTTCCCGTTCCAGTCAAACTTTTCATAGATTTCCCATTTTGAAAATTGACATATTTTGGTTTGTCTGTTATTTTAAAATAAATTCTTTAACTCTACACAAAAAGGATATAGACAAGGTATGGTTCATCCCGTTTTAAGTCATAACCTTTTCAATATCTCGATGGGTATCTATCTCTTCTGTTTCTTAGGTTATCTCATTTTCACAGCATCTCAAAAAAGGATTTCTGGAATGATCTCGACCTTACTCCTAACCTTGGGATGGGTCATTCACACCCTTGGATTAGTGTTTCGCTGGATGGAAACACACCAGACAGGCTATGGCTATATCCCTTTATCCAATATGTATGAGTCTCTGATCTTTTTCTCTTGGGCGATTGTACTCATTTACCTGATCATCGAAATGATCTACCGTCAGAAAGTCATTGGAATGTTGGTCACCCCTTTCGCCTTTCTCTCCATCGCCCTGACATCGATTATTCCAGGAGTGGAACCGAAAATCACCCCTCTCATTCCTGCCCTCCAAAGCAATTGGCTGACCATCCATGTGACCACCTGTTTTTTCGGTTATGCTGCATTTGCTGTTTCTTTCGGCATTAGTCTCCTCTATCTAATACGAGAGAAAAAAGAGACCTCCCGTTGGCTCCCCTCAATCTCTTTTCTTGACGAAATCAATTACAAGTCGATAGTGATTGGATTTCCAATGTTGACAGTGGGAATTATTACAGGGGCGGCTTGGGCCAATTACGCCTGGGGAAGCTACTGGAGTTGGGACCCTAAAGAGACATGGTCTCTCATCACCTGGTTTATCTATGCTGCTTTTTTACATGCTCGATTTACAAGGGATTGGAGAGGAAGAAAATCAGCCATCCTTTCCATCATTGGATTTGCTGCGGTCTGGTTCACTTATTTTGGAGTCAACTACCTCCTCTCGGGCCTCCATAGTTATCTTTAATCTCTAAAGCGTATAGAGGTCTTCATCATACATGTGGACCCAATTCTTTTTTAAAACCTGAATCGCTTCCTCCATCTTATCGACCCCTACAATCAGGACGGTCTTCTCGCCTGTCCCAAGACAGGTATAGAGATAGTTGACATTGATAGAGACTTCTTTAAGGGGTTTTAAAACTGCGTTGAGGCCTCCTGGGTGATTCGGGGTTTCCACGGCCAAGACATCCGTCACCTTCACGGAATACCCATGACTTCTTAACACGTTGACCGCCTTCTCCGGATCATTGGCTACAAATCTGACCGCGCTAATATCTGCGGTATCCGCAACGCTTAAGGCGATAATATTAATTCCATTCTCTCCTAAATAGTCGCTTACCTCTGAAAGTTTCCCAGGAGCATTTTCAAGACTGATGGAAATCTGTTTTACAGGCATGGATTCCTCCTCAAAATGATTTACTCAAAATAATTATATCCCAATATTAAAGCAGAGCGGTTTGATTTTAAGAGGTTTGGATTTTTTTGGCTAAAACTTTCCTTAATAACACGAAGCATGGTATCTAAGGAAACAAGGCCAGATTTCTTAATGAAGGCGCCTAACATAATGATATTGGAGACTTTATCGTTAGAGAGTTGTTTGGCCAAGTCATTGACAGGGATCTCGTAGATCTCCAAATCTCCTCGGATAGGCCTTGTTTCAATCATGCTGGAGTTTAAAAATAGAGTCCCTCCCGATCGAATCTGATTCTGAAATTTAAGCAAGGAGGGGTTATTCATCAGGACTGCAAAATCAGGTTCGGAGGCGACAGGAGAAGCAATCTCTTCGTTGGACATCACCACAGTGCAGTTGGCCGTCCCTCCCCTCACCTCAGCTCCATAGGATGGAAGACAGGTGACATTCTTCTCTTCATACATCCCAGCCATGGCCAGAAGATATCCCATCATAATGACCCCTTGACCTCCAAATCCAGAAAAGATTGTTTTAATGAGCATCTTTCTTATCTCCTGTAACATCTTTGAGGACACCAAGGGGAAAGTGTTTAGACATCACCTCATCAATCCATCTACAGGCCTCCACGGGTTCCATCTTCCAGTTAGTTGGACAAGGGGAGAGGACTTCGACAAGGGAAAACCCCCTTCCTTCCATTTGAACACGAAAGGCCTTTGCAATGGCCTTCTTTGTCTTTAAAATATTTGCCGGAGAACTGAGGGAGGTTCTTTCAATGTAGGCACTTCCTTTTGCTACAGCCAACATTTCGCTCAGATTGAGTGGATTCCCATCTCTCCTGACTATTCTCCCTCCAGGGGAGGTGGTCGTTACCTGCCCGATGATCGTTGTAGGGGCCATCTGGCCACCAGTCATTCCATAGACTCCGTTGTTGACAAAGAAGGTAGTAAATTTTTCTCCCCGTGCTGCAGCATGGATGGTTTCTGCTGTTCCAATGGCTGCAATGTCTCCATCTCCTTGGTAGGTGAAAATGATTCTATCTGGAAGTGCTCTTTTCATCCCTGTCGCTAAAGCAGCCGCCCTCCCATGGGATGCCTCCCCCATATCGATATCAAAATAAAAATAGGCAAGGACTGCACACCCTGCAGGAGGGATACCAATCGTTTTGTCCTGGATACCCATCTCATCGATCACTTCGCCAATCAGGCGGTGGAGGATGCTATGGCCGCACCCAGGGCAGTAATGGAAGGGCGTATTTTTTAGAGATTTCGGTCTTGAAAATACCTTTCTCATTTAAAATTACCCCAACTTCCTCTGATAGTAGTAACTGGATATGACTCTTGAGACTTCTAATGGGGTGGGGATGATCCCTCCAGGCCTACCATAAAAATGGACTTCTCCCATTCCTTCCAGAGAGAGTTTCACATCCTCTATCATCTGGCCCATATTCATCTCAAACACAATAAAATGCCTAACCTTTTTTGTAAATTCCTTAATGACTTTATGAGGGAAAGGCCAAAGTGTAATAGGTCTAAGGAGACCTACTTTTAGACCTTCCTCTCGGATCCTCTTGATTGCACCCTTTGCAATGCGAGCCGCAATGCCAAAGGAAACTACAATCAACCTTGCATCCTCTGTAAGATAGGCCTCATATCGAACCTCATCCTTAGTGATCCTTTCGTATTTTCTCATTAACTTCCAGTTATGCTCCTCTTCTTCAAAGGGATCTAAAATGAGGGATCTTAAAAATCGACTGGGTCTCCCCTTAGCCCCTGTGAGAATCCAATCTTTATGAGGAAGTTTTTTAAGCGGAATTTCTGGGGGAAGTTCAACAGGTTCCATCATCTGACCCAGCATCCCATCTCCTAAGAGAATCACAGGGATCCGATACTTATCTGCGAGGTTGAATGCATCGTAGGTTAAATCGGCTAATTCCTGACCGGAATTAGGAGCAAGAACGATATTTCGGTAATCCCCATGTCCTCCGCCTCTTGTGGCTTGGAAATAATCCGATTGGGAGGGAGCAATATTTCCAAGTCCTGGTCCTCCACGGGACATGTTTACAATTACGGCAGGGAGTTCCAATGCAGAAAGAAAGGAGATCCCTTCCTGTTTGAGGCTTATCCCAGGTCCAGAAGAAGAGGTCATCACTCTTGCTCCGGCCATACTTGCACCAATGACCATATGAATGGAGGCAAGCTCACTTTCAGCCTGAACAAAGACTCCCCCTTCAATCTTCGAAAGCCTCTCTGACATATATTCCGGGATCTCATTCTGGGGAGTTATGGGGTAACCGAAATAGAACCTGCATCCTGCCCGAACAGCAGACTCCCCTATTACATGATTTCCTCTCATCAAGATTTTAGGCACGGTAAACCTCAATAGCAATCTCAGGACAAAAGATGGCACATAAACCACAGCCTGTGCATTTCTTACCCTCTTTCTTTAGCCCTTTTTCAGTAAAGATTGCAGGATAATATCCTTTTTGATTCCTCTGTTCTGAGGTCTGAATCAACTTTTGCGGGCATACAGAAATGCATAATTTACAATCTTTACAAAGTTCTGAATTGATTTCAATAAAACCTATCGGCACTTTTTCCTCCAACTATACGAACAGGGTTAAAAAATTTTGTGACCTTTGTCAAGGCCTGAAATCCCTTGACCTAAATTCTTAAATGAATTATAAAGTTTAGTATTCTTAAAATCAATTCCGGGAGAACAAAATGGATCATTCCCTCATTCATCTCGACCAAGAGCCAAAGAATCTGATTATGATTGGTGGAAAAGGAGGGGTAGGTAAAACGACTTGTGCCTCGGCTATTGCCCTCCATTTCTCAGAAAAAGGGAAGAAGACCCTTATCATATCCAGTGATCCCACCCCTTCCCTTTCAGACATCTTTGAAATGGAGATTGGCGACAGGGAAACACCCATTAAAAAAGCAAAAGATCTTTTTGGGATTGAGATCAGTTCTGAGGTGGTTTTAAAAAAATGGAAGGAGCGTTTTGGTCCGGAAATCTATGAGGTGGTCTCCTCTTTTGCCTCACTCGATTATGATTTTGTCGATTATATCGGCGGGGCCCCAGGAATCGAAGAGGAATATATGCTTAATTACATTTTAGAACTGGTTGAAGGAGGCCAATATGACCTTGTTGTATGGGATACTGCACCGGCCGGTCATACGTTAAGGCTTCTTCATCTTCCACAGATCTTCTTAAGACATCTTGAGGCGGCAACAAAATTCTATATGAATTTATATAGTTACTTCGAAAAATTAAAGGAAGCTGTGAAATTAAAAAAAGGGAAGCGCTCTTTACTTGAAATCATTAGTGGGTGGGAGGATCTGGCAGAAAAAGTGGTTAATTTTATAAGGGACCCTCAAAAATCTGAATTTATTATTGTGACCATTCCAGAGGCCCTGGGGGTGAGGCAAACCGAAAGGATCATTAAGGACTTTGATGAGTATCAGTTGGTTGTTCATTATTTGATTGTCAATTATGTGATTGATAAGGCTGATTGCGAGTTTCACAGGGTGAGAAGTGAAATGCAGAAGCATTACCTAAACGTTTTAAGCGATCAATATTCTCACAGAATTAAATTGATTAAAACCCCTCTTTTCCCACAAGAGATTAAAGGAACGGAGAGGATTAAAAAGATTTCTGAGATCCTTTTTAGTCCGGCATCTTCTTAGAAGGAGGAATTGAGATGTCTATTCTATCCAGTAGAGCCAGAGGCCTTAAACCTTCCCCTACCCTTGCCATCAATGCCAAGGCAAAAGCCATGCAGGCGCAGGGGATCCATGTCATCAGTTTTGGTGCAGGCGAGCCTGACTTTGATACGCCTGAAAACATCAAGCGTGCGGCGGTCAAAGCCATCGAAGAGGGTTTTACAAAGTATACTCCAGTGGGAGGAATTGATGAACTCAAGGATGCCATCATTCAGAAATTCCAGAGAGACAACCAGTTGACCTATAAGCGGTCTCAAATTCTGGTCTCCTGTGGGGGGAAACATTCTTTCTATAATCTGGCCCAAGCCCTTTTCGACCAAGGAGATGAGGTGATTATCCCTGCCCCCTACTGGGTTTCTTATCCTCCGATGGTAGAACTGGCTGATGCGACCCCTGTCATTGTGAAGACAAAGGAGGAAAATGGCTTTAGGTTAACCCCAGAAGATTTAAAAAAGGCTATTACCCCAAAGACCAAGGCCTTGATCCTTAACAGTCCATCCAATCCAACTGGAGGGGCTTATCAAAAGGAGGATTTAGAAAGGATTGCAGAGATTGTTCTATCGAAACAACTCTTTGTCATCTCTGATGAAATCTATGAAAAGATTGTTTACGATGACTTTAAATTCGTAAGCATCGCCTCCCTAAGTGAAGAGGTAAAAAGCAGGACCATCATCGTTCATGGGGTTGCTAAAACCTATGCCATGACAGGATGGAGAATCGGTTATACGGCTGGGCCTGAGGAGATTATCTCAGCCATGAACAATATTCAGAGCCAGAGCACCTCTAACCCCACCTCCATTGCTCAAAAGGCATCTGTGGAGGCACTGATGGGTCCTCAGGAAGATGTTAAAAAGATGGTTAAGGCCTTTCATGAAAGAAGAAACTACATTGTTGATCGGCTCAATAAGATCAAAGGGGTAACTTGTTTCAAACCCTTGGGAGCCTTCTATGTCTTTCCAAATTTCTCTTCCTATTATGAAAAATCCTATCAAGGGAAAAGAATCTCAAATTCAACCGAATTGGCAGACTATTTCTTGGATGTGGCCAAGGTGGCGGTGGTCCCAGGAGTTGAGTTTGGAGACGATGCCTTTGAGCGACTCTCCTTTGCCACCTCCATGGAAAATATTAAGGAAGGGTTGGACCGAATCGAAGAAGCCTTAAAGAATTTATTGTAATTTAGCAATTTTTTTAAATCCTCTCCAAGTAAATCGATAAAAAATTGTAAGGAATAGACCTCGGTATCTTTTCCAGCCAAGTTATTCTTTAGGTAAAAAAAGAGACCCAAAATCTTAAGATTTTATTAAAGGAAGTGACGATTTAGGGCAGTTTTTAAAAATTAAAGTTTAGTTTAATTTTTTCGATTATTGCAATAAGTTATTTAATTTCAATATGTTATGATGATAATCAAATTAATATTTTGAATTGGCAAAAAAGTTGCAACCAAACAATTTAGGAGGAAAATTTAATGACCTTTGAGAAATGGATAGAAGATTTGGAAAAGGATCTTTTTCTTCCTGAGGACGAACGTAAAAAAGTGACAGATAAATATTATGATATGATGTATTATGAAGACTTTGAGGAAGATGACTCCTCCAAAGACCATTCAAAAAAAAATTAGTGGAATCGTTTTAAAATCTCCTCCCCTACCCTTAATCCACCCCAAACCTCCCCCTCCAACCCAAGATATGGAAAATTTTCTTTTCCAATGAAGTATAGATTTTTTGATATTCGGATTGGAATCAATCCATCTCTCCAATTAAAACCACCAGGGGTCTCAAAAATATAATGAGAATAAGACCATCTCGATCCCTGCTCAAGGACCCACCCCCAGTCAACCAATTCAAGGTAGTCTTCAAGAAATGGAATGAGCCGTTTTAAATGTCTGAAAACCCCTTCCCTAAACTCATCAAACAATCCTTGTTGCCATTTCTCCAATGGCATAAACCCTAAAACAGTAAAGGCCCTCTTCCCTTCCGGAGCCATCCCCTCATCGCCACGGGGGCTCAAAGAGCCATAAAGAAGGTTACCTCCTTCAAAAGGGTTTTCGAGGTCAAAAATGGAAATAAAAAGATCCCTCATCCCCACAGGGATAACTTTCTCTTGAATTCCTAAAAAAATGGGGATCAGGATAGAGGAGGGTTGAATCTTCCTCTCAAATTTCATAATCTTCTTTTGCCTTTCTCCAAGAAGGGGGATAAGATGATGGAGCGGAGCGTTGAAAATAAGAATTTTAGAGTGAAAACTGCTCTCCCCCTCCAAAGAAAGAGTGAACCCTCTTCTCCAACCCATCTCTATTTTTTGAACCTTTTCAACTTCTTCTACCCTTCCCCCCGAGTTAAAAAATCCCTCAACTACCTGATTTTTAAATATTTCTAAATCGATAAGACCAACCCATTCATCTATTTCACCTTTTAATAGGTGAGACGCCAGAAAGGAGATAGGAAACCAATCTGAATAGAAATTCCCATGAGAGATCAATTGAAGTTGGAGAAATTTCTTAAATTCTTTGGAGAAAGGAGAGCGCTCATAATAAAACCTGTTTTTCAGGAGTGATCTCAAACGCATCGGTAGTGGAAGATAAACTGACTCATGGACTTTGGCACTCTTCAGAGAAGTTTTAATTCGGGCCATCTCCTTATAAAATTTTTCAATCTCAAAAAATTCTTTCGGAAACTCCCTCTGCAGTTCTTTATTTAAAAGGAGCCAATCCTCATAAAGATCTATTCTCGATTTAGGAAGAATCACTTGAAAAGCGACTCTTTCCTTCCTTCCCGCTCCATTCTCCTGATCCCTTCTTTTCCCCCTAATAGGGGAAAGGCCTAATTTTTGGGAAAGGGTCTGGATAAGGTCAAGCGTGACATGTTTCTCCGATAAACTCGAAAAGGGAATAAACCGATATCCTCCCTTTTCAAAATAGGTTTTGAACCCTTTCTCCATGAGTAGCAGAACAGAAAGGTTTTGTTTTGAAAGCAAGGCCCCTGCAATCAAGCCACCCAGACCTGAGCCTAAGATGATTACCTCGTATTCGTTGGGCTTCGGTTTCATGTTAAAGAAATTTTAACCCCTAAATTGAGGGGGATGAAGAGGGGTTAGATAAAAAAGATAGTTTCAAATTAATCGATTGCCTCCAAAATGTCAAACATTGTGCTTGAAGATTCGAGTAAACTTTGCTAATTTTTATTAAGAGTTAAATTGAATTTAATCCCTATGAACGTAGAAGATTTCAACTATTATCTCCCACCGTCTTTAATTGCCCAATACCCTCCTTCCCAAAGAGGAGGGTCTCGTTTAATGGTTCTTCGTCGAGACCAACAGACCATTGAGCATCGAGTGTTTGAAGAGATCCCAAATCTTTTAACCCCTGGAGACCTCCTCGTATTGAATGATACTCGAGTTCTTCCCGTTAGACTGATTGGGAAAAAAGAGTCTGGGGGAAGAGTAGAATTCCTTCTTATCCCACCAGAAAATGGGGAAAAAGGAGAATACGAAGGCCTGTTGAAAGGTTCTAAGAGGTTAAGACCAGGGGTTCGTATCCAATTTACGGAAGAATTTTCTGCAGAAATTAAAGAGATGAAAAACGGAAGGGCAAAGGTTACTTTTTTGGGGTCTTTTGACCCTATGGAAATGATTAAGAAGATCGGCCACACCCCTCTTCCACCTTATATTAAACGGAAAGATGAACCCATGGATAAGGAGCGGTATCAAACTGTTTATGCTGAGAAAGATGGATCCATGGCTGCACCTACAGCAGGGCTTCACTTCACCCCTTCTCTCCTTCAAACCCTCAAAGAGAGTGGAGTCCAAATGACCTACCTTACCCTCCATATCGGCATAGGAACTTTTTCTCCGGTGAAGGTAAAAAATTTGGAAGACCATCACATGGAAGCCGAATGGGTTGAGATCTCAAAGGAGACAGCCCTGGAAGTCCAAAACACAAAACAACGTGGGGGGAGAGTGATTGCGGTTGGAACGACAACCACTCGTGCCCTTGAATCTTTTGCCAATGGAACTGGAGGGTTAAGGTCTGGAAGGGAAATGACCACTCTTTTCATCCATCCTCCTTTTCGGTTCCGTGTGATTGATGGTTTAATTACCAATTTTCATCTTCCTAAATCGACTCTTCTGATGCTTGTCTCCGCCTTTACGGGTCAAGCATTTCTGATGAGGGCTTATCAAGAGGCGATTGAAAAAAAATACCGATTCTATAGTTATGGTGACGCCATGCTCATCCTTTAGGAAATAACGTGATCGTCTTCCGTGTCGCGTGTCCCAAATACAAATTAGGGAAAAATGATTTTAGGACACGAATCACGGGCAATGGTTTTAAAAAATATGGTTTTTCATTTCGAGGTCCTCAAAAAAGATAGGTTATCCCAGGCAAGATTGGGTAGAATTGAAACCCATCATGGCTCGTTTTTAACCCCTACCTTTCTTCCCGTAGGCACACAAGGTACGGTTAAATCCCTTACCCCTGAAGACCTTGTGGAGAATGGAGTTGAAGTCCTCCTATGCAATACCTATCATCTTTACCTAAGACCAGGATATGAAATCATAGGGAGGCTGGGTGGTCTCCATCGATTTATTCACTGGGATAAACCCATTCTTACTGACAGTGGAGGGTATCAGGTCTTCAGCCTCAGTTCCCTTAGAAAACTATCCGAGGAGGGGGTGATTTTTCAATCCCATATTGACGGATCCTTCCACTCTTTAACTCCTGAAAAGGTCGTTGAAATCCAAAGAGTCCTTGGATCAGACATCGCGATGGTGTTAGATGAATGTATTCCCTATCCCTCTGACTACAAATATGTAAAAAACTCGATAGGACTTACGACGCGATGGGCGGAGAGGTCTTTAAGAGCAAGGCAAAAGAACGATCCTCCCCTTTTTGGCATTGTTCAGGGAGGAACCTATCCGGATCTTCGTGAGGCGTGCGCGATGGCTTTGGTTCAAATGGGGTTTCAAGGCTATGCCATCGGGGGCTTGAGTGTAGGGGAACCTAAAGCATTGATGATGGAGGTGCTGAGATGGACTCTTCCGATTTTACCTGAGTCCTATCCTCGTTATCTAATGGGCGTTGGAACCCCACAAGATATCCTTGATGGAGTATTGGTTGGAATTGATCTTTTTGATTGTGTCCTTCCAACGCGAAATGCCAGAAATGGGGTTCTCTTCACCTCAAAGGGAAAGATTTCGATTAAACAGGCCAAATATGCCGAGGATGAAAAGCCCATTGATGAGGGATGTTCTTGTTATACCTGTCGTCATTATTCCCGTGCCTACTTAAGGCACCTCTATGTATCCAAAGAAATTTTATCTTCAAGGTTGAATACTATCCATAATTTATATTATTATATGTCACTAATAAAGAATATCAAGGAAGCGATTCAGGAGGACCGTCTCACTGAATTTTACAGAACTCATTATTCAAAGTTAGAGGAGTTGGAGGAAGAAAAATCAAACCAACTCCAAACGACCTGCGGATAAGGGAAAAGAAAAGGAGGCCTTATGTTCACAGAGATTGCTTATGCCATGGGACCGCAACCAGGAGGAGGTCAGGGATCTGGGATGTGGAGTTTCCTCCCCATCATCCTCATCTTTGTTATTTTCTACTTCCTCCTTATCCGTCCTCAACAGAAGCGTGCGAAGGAGCATCGAACTTTACTGGAAAACCTTAAGACAGGGGAATATGTCTTAACCAGCGGTGGCATCTACGGTCGTATCACCGGAATCAAAGATAATATCATCACCCTTGAGATCTCCGACAAAGTAAGGGTAAAAGTCAACCGGGGAAACATTGCAGGAGTCGTCAAACAAGATGTCTTTAAAGCAGACTAAACCGTTAAATCCGAAACGCGACATTCAAGAATTCTATTTTGAGATTTGAAAATTCACTTTTTTTAGATTGTATCGAATTTCGATATTCGAATTTAGGATTTTATCTGAAGATTGCCCCCTTGCTCTAAACTGAGTTTTAGGGCTATCAATCCATAAGGAGGTAAGAAATGAGGAAGTATGAAACCTTATTTATCATGGATCCAGACCTTGAGGAAGAAAAAAGCCAATCGGTCATCGAAAAAGTCAAGGGGATCATTACCCAAGGAAATGGAGAAATTTTAAAAGTTGAGGATTGGGGAAAACGAAAACTTGCCTATCGAGTCAAAAAGAAGACAAAAGGTCATTACATTCTAATTCACTTTTCAGGATTGCCCCCCCTGCTCTCTGAATTGGAGAGAAATTTTCGAGTCATGGATGCGGTCATTAAATTTCAATCCGTCCGATTGGATGAACGGAAGGCATCCTCGGTGGAGATCCCTGCTCCTGAGGAGTCTCAGGAGGAGGAACTCGAAGAAGAATAATCCAATGGCGTTTTTAAATCGTGTGATTATTACAGGGAAGGTTCTGAAAACCTCCCCACTTCGTTATCGACCCGATGGTTCAGCGGTAGTCCATTTCCTCTTAGAACTGAATGAGGCAAGAAGTGACCCCCAAAAGGATCTTTCTAAAAAGAGAACGATGGAAGATCAAAAAAATATTTTTCATATCTTGGCCATGAAATCGTTGGCTGAACATAATATCGACCTTCTAAAGATTGGCCAACCTCTATTGGTCGTAGGTAGGTTGAGCCAGCGAAATTGGAAGACCCAAGAAGGAAGGCTTCGGACCCGAACAGAAATCATCGCCACCGATGTAAGAGCCATTGATGAAAAATCAATAAACCCCTATTGGAGAGGAGAAAAGGATGAAGAAACCTTCTGAAAAACCCGCAGGAGATCGGAAGAAAAGGCCCTTTTTGAGAAGAAAGGTCTGTCGTTTCTGCACCGATAAAAAATTGGAGATCGACTATAAGAACGCAAGAATTCTTCGGTACTTTGTCACAGAACGAGGTAAAATTGTCCCTCGACGGATCTCCGGGAATTGTGCCAAACATCAGAGAGAGATCACCCTGGCAGTCAAACGAGCAAGAAATATTGCTCTTTTGCCTTTTACCACTGCAGCAAAATAGAATAGAAAAATAAAATTTATCTTATCCCCTTAGCATTAAGGAGGTGGAGGATGCAGGTTATTTTATTGGAAGATGTCCCCTCGTTGGGGAAGGCCGGAGATTTGGTAAAGGTGGCGGAGGGATATGGAAGAAATTATCTCATTCCCCAAAGGAAAGCCATTTGGGCTAGCGAAAAAAGCATTAAAGCGCTTGAGGTTCAGAAGCGCCAGATTCAACAAGGAATAGAAAAAGCAAAGAAAAAAGCTGAAAAACTTTCTCAACAGATCGAACAGGCAACTTGCACCTTGAGCAAACCTGTAGGAGAAAGTGGAAAACTCTTTGGTTCTGTAACTTCAAAAGAGATCGAGGAATATCTTAAAAGAATTGGAATCCAGGTAGACCGAAAAAAGATCCACATCGAGGAGCCTATCAAGAGTGTGGGGTTATATACGGTCCCCATCAAACTTCATCCTGAGGTCACGGCTCATCTTAAAGTCTGGGTGGTCCAGGAGTAATCCTCCATGAACGAGTTGGGTGTTTCCTCCCATAAAATTCCACCTCAAAACCTCGAAGCGGAGCAATCCGTTTTAGGAGGAATCCTTATTGAAAACTCCGCCATCAATAAGGTGACCGAAATTCTCGATGTCAATGATTTTTATCGTGACGCCCACCGGAAAATCTTTAATGCCTTAATCGATCTTTCAGAAAGGGATGAACCGGCGGACCTCATCACCCTTACCAATGAACTTAGGAAAAAAGATCAATTAGATGCAGTCGGAGGTGCCTCCTATCTTGCATCGCTCATCGATTCTGTTCCCACTGCTGCCAATATCGAATACTATGCGAAAATTGTTAAAGAAAAGGCTATCCTCCGAAAACTGATTGAGACCTCCACCGAGATCATCACTCAGAGTTATGAGGATCGTGGAGACGTGGAAAGTTTTCTTGATGATGCAGAACGTGCGATTTTTGAAATCTCCGAACGGAGGGTCAAACCTTCCTTTTATCCTATCAAAGATATTGTTAAGGAGAGTTTCAGGACCATTGAGAAGCTATACGAAAAAAAGGAACTGATCACAGGAGTCCCCTCAGGATTTAAAGAGCTGGATAGGATGACAGCAGGATTTCAACCCTCTGACCTTATCATTGTTGCTGGAAGGCCAAGTATGGGAAAGACAGCCTTCTGCCTCAACTGTGCCCAATATGCGGCTATTGAAAAGGGGGTTCCTGTGGCCTTTTTTTCATTAGAGATGTCAAAGGAACAGTTGGTCATTCGGATGCTCTGCTCTGAGGCTCGAGTGGAAGGAACACGACTTCGGACAGGATTCCTCAGTGAAAGTGATTGGCCAAGGTTAACGCTGGCGGCAGGGAACCTCTCCGATGCCCCCATCTTCATCGATGACACCCCTGCCCTATCCATCCTTGAATTGAGGGCCAAATCGAGACGCCTCAAGAGTGAACACGGTCTGAGTATGATTATCATCGATTACCTTCAACTGATGAAGGGAAGAATGAAGGCGGAAAGCCGTCAGCAGGAAATATCCGAAATCTCTCGCTCCCTGAAGGCACTGGCCAAAGAACTCAATGTCCCCGTCATTGCGGTCTCCCAACTTAGCCGGAAAACGGAGGAAAGGCATGGGAATAGGCCCCAACTTTCAGACCTCCGTGAATCAGGTGCTATTGAACAGGATGCAGATGTCATCCTCTTTCTCTTCAGAGAAGAGGTCTATAACCGGACCGAAGAGAATAAAGGCAAGGCAGAGGTCATCATCGGAAAACAGAGAAATGGGCCAACTGGAAAGGTCGACCTCGCCTTCTTAGATAAATTCACTACCTTTAAAGAACTTTACAAAGGTGAACCTGAAAATAGTTACGAATGACCCGATGTCGAGCGTTCAAAACCTAACCAAAAATATTTGAAATTTCCCCCCGCCCTTGGCGAGGCTCGCCTTTGGCGGCTCACCCTTCCCCTCTCCCCAGGGGGAGAGGAAGGGGTGAGGGGGCAACAAAATGTTAGAGATAAATTCTCAAATTTAAACATGTAAGAATCTACGCCTCTTCCGGGACTTCGCCCGGAAGAGGTGGCCCCTTCGGGGCAGTCGTTAT